>OGWR01000029.1_pt1 | contig 102422 bp, 100 predicted proteins | sample 1576061 | NCBI WGS metagenome assembly OGWR01 (sample SAMEA3541511, study PRJEB24748) | human gut metagenome | biome: human gut; feature: human-associated habitat; material: faeces | place: China | collected 2012 | reverse complement strand
TGACAAACGAGGTTGCTTCGTCATCGTCCGATAACAACGCCTGTACGGGATTCATACGCCCCGTTGTGAGCGTTCCTGTCAGCGAAATATCCGTGTCAAAGGAAAAGGGCATGGGATAGGAAAACGCCGCCTGTAAGGCTGTCAGTGCCGTTCCTGCCGTACCGTTGTGTCTGATTGGTTCACACTGGTTGTCCAGTAAATCATAAAAAATATGCCGTGCGTTGACCGAAATTTCCTTCATGGTTGGTTTGACATAATAAATGCGAAACGGCTGTTTTCCTCTTGGCGTGGAGGCGTAGATAATTCGCCCCCGTTCAATGCGTTTCCACTTGCCGCCATCATCGTATGGGTGCTTCAGCTCCAACTCATACGCCCTGTTCAATTCTTCCTCCACAACACAATGGCTGGGAACCAACGCCCCCAGCCCGAATGTGTCAAATGCCTTTGCCGTTTTTTCGTGAATGGTAATCATAACATCACTCCATCATGCCGACCAATTCCTGATACTGCTCCTCTGTGATTCTATTTGCCATGAGGAATACGTCTAATTTGTTCATCATGTCCTCTTTTTGGTATGCACCCTTTGTAATCAGCTTTTTCAGTCTTGCGTATGTCATAATATCTACTCCTTTCAAATTTCAAGTTCCTTCATACAAACCAAATAGTCTACATTGATTGCTGTGTCTAAAATTGCCTGTTCGGTTTCGGATAGGGGCGGTTCGGGGGTGGGTTCTGGTTCGGGCGGTGTGTATTCCGAAAACGTACCTGTTTCAGAATCATAAATCATGCCGAGCATAACCGTATCGTCACAAGGAATGGCAGTCACAGGATTGCCCGATGGGTCTGGTGGATAGTAGGGTTCTGTTTCTCTGTCTTTCAGAACATCAATCACTCTGCTTTGTAAAATCATTGCGTAAGTTTTCACTCAAACACCCCCCTGTAGAAAATAATAATGCCATTACCGCCTTCTCCACCTTTTAATGTAGGCGCATCGCTCTTGCCAACGTTGTAGCCGCCAGCACCTCCGCCTCCGCCACCATTACTACCATTACTACCACTTTTGCTGCTATTTCCATTACTGCCATTACCGCCGTTGCCTAAACTAGCTCCGCCACCGCCGCCTCCGCCGCCTAAGGCTACACTTTTACCACCAGAACCACCAGATGCTACTTCACTATTATTGCCTGCATTACCATCTGCACTTACCGTGCTACCTTTATAAGTACCATTACCACCTGTGCCGCCTGCACCGCCATTTTCAGCACCTGCTCCACCAACTCCTCCTGAACTAGAATTTTTTCCTGCCAATCCTCCATACCCCCCTGTAGGGTTACTAAAGTGCCAACTACAGTAGGCGTACCTTGACTTCCCGGATTACCTGCAGAGTCATAAACACCAGCACCACCAGAACCACCCTGACCCACAGTGCATGTAATATAACTTAATGGTGTAACTTTAAATTTCTTTTTGTAGATGTAAGCAGCACCTCCGCCGCCTCCACCGCCTCCGCCACTGGTATAAGATGGATATCCACCACCTGCTGCGCCACCGCCGCCTCCGCCAGCAGCACTTATATATATGGTATCTACATTGGTAGGAACTTGGAATGTACTACTATTTGTCAATGTTGCTATTGTAAATGAATATGTTACTAAATATCTTATCCCTAGTTGAGTCACCTCGACACTTTTTGTTGTGGAGTAATTGTCTACGGATATTTTAATGCTGTATGCACCCAGAGGTACAGGAACGTATTGCACATATTCTGACCCACTGTATACCTCAGAATTTTCGTTAAGAACTACTGTAAAATCAGGGTAGCATTTTTCATCATTGCTAATCACAAATTCTGTACCCCAAGTACCTCTTAGGACTAATACAGCACCCAATAATTTATCCAGCGACTGAAACCCACTTGTCCCAACGGTGCTATTCAAATACGCCTTAATTCCCTTCTGCAAGCTGGATTCCACATCCCCACGCCCTGCCAAGGTTTCCAGAATCCCCCAGAAGGTATCCACGCCGTACTCCGCCGCCTTATCCCCAGGCTCGCCAAAGGTTGTTGCAATCTTGTGCATGGTATCCAGTGCATCTTGAATTTCCTGAAACAGCACCACCAAAACGCCGTATTCGTTTTCGCTTTCTACCACATCCGTCCAAGGAATCGCCGCCGTTACATAGATTTCAAACACCTGCGTGGACAAAATCTGACCGCCTGCGTTCCATACGGAAATCTGTGCCTCGACTGCCTTTGCCTCGGAAAGAATCTCATTCGTCAAGGCAAATTGGCATCTGCCCGCGGTCGCATCCGTCACTTCCCCTTGATTAAAAAATGTGCCGCCGTCCGCTTTTCTGAATGTAATACGCACCTGCTCGCCTGCCAGATTGATTGGCACACCGTTTTCATACAGGCATACATCCAAATATCTGGATTTTGTATCGTTCTGCACAGGGCGAATCCCGATGCTGTTCGGCTTTTTATTCACATCAATTTCCAGCCGATTATACGTTTTTGCCATTTTTTCCACTCCTTTCTGTTTTCCGCATCAAAAAAGCACATCCGTTTTATTTTCAGATGCGCCTTTCTTGACAGAATATCTTTCTTTTGTTATCATAAGCATAAGAGAAGGATTGCCACCTTTCGCAGGGCGGCTAGTCCAAGTAGTTGGTTTTAGCCGTCTAACTTCGCAGGTTAGGCGGCTTTTTCATTATTTCTTGTTCTGAAACAAGGAAATAACTCCGATGATTACTAAGCAAAAAGTAAATAACCCTTCGTATGTAACCATAAGCGTCACCTCCTTTACGGGAAGTGACTAACCGCCAGTTGGCAATCCTTCATTTATACCATACCATAAATTTCATTTTTCGACAACTACAGCCATCGCCAACGGGGCTGTACTTTTATTTTACTGACATTCCCCGTCCAGCGAATTTCGTTTTTCCCGACCTCAAATCTCGGAAACTCCACACCACCGTATTTGCCGTTTTGGTTGGCGTTCCCCTTAAATACCTCCATCATTTCGCTGTCAATGGTAATGCTTTCCTGCACGTTCCGCAGTGGGTAGGAATTGCCGTTGATGCTCAGCGTAATATCCCCACTGCCGTAAACCGTAATTAGCGGCTCACTGTAGACTGTGCCACTGTTGCGGATGGTGGTCGGGGCAGTCAGTTCCAAAGCATCCCCTGCGGCATTGACACTGTATTTGAATGGCTGCACCCGAAACTGCAGCAGAAAGCTGTTATACAGATAAATCATATCTGCGACAGAAATTTTGTTGTAGATGGATGCCCGAAGGACCTTATCCGGCTCTGTGCAGAGAATCAGATCCGCTCTCACATAGTCCCTTTCGGCATCCGCGCCCGTCAGCTGATATCTCATTACTGCATCCATATTGATTTCACTCCTTATCTTGTCTGAAAAAATTCCATTCTGTACTGAATCTGGTATCTCGCCATGCTTGCCTCTGCCGCCATGGCATCGACCGTAAATTTTCTGCCGCGGTCATAATTGAATTTGACGGTTTCATTCGTCAGTGTCACATCCCCATGCATTCGCCATGTTTTATTTCTCCTTTCAGCTTTCAGTTTGTTCTCACGGTTCTTTCCGCACGCCTTAATAGTTTTTCGCCATTCCGGGCAATAAAAAACCACCTTCCTCTTGGTTGGTGGTATTCATTCAAAATTCACTTTACTGCATATTTCTGTCAGAGATTTTCCTTTGAAAAACGGTGCGTGCATCAGTGCATCAATCGAATCAAAGCTCTGCTCCTTTTCTCCGTAGCATAAAGAAATATCAGAACGGGAGAACGGGCAAATCGAGCCATTCACGCCGAGATATTCAAAGGTAATATCCTGTGTCAGACTGTCAATCCAATCTCTTAAATCCTCACTTTTCATAAGATGTTCGCATTCTCCTTTCTCTCCTGCTCTGTCAGTTCTCTTGCCGGTCTGTCGACGATTTTTCCATCTTTTAAAGAATTGTGTCAGTTCAATCTCTGAATCAACGTATAATGCTCCAATGTATTCACTGTTGTGAACAGAAATTTCTTTTCCTTCTTTCTTGTAAAGTTGTGTCAATGAACCGTCCACATCCTCCAATAACGAATCCTTCTCCAAACCCTGAATATTTTTTTCCAAAGCCGCACACTGTTTATAAAACAATTCCTCATCAGGGGTATTGCATATCGTATAATGATACATTTTCACTCCTCCAGTATATCGCTTTAGTACCACATAACCATTTTTTCCTTAGGCACGCTATTCTGCAACGCTAATTTTTCTAAATAGGAAACCGCATGGTTCAAATATATCGGAAAATTTTTATCATACTCGGAAACATTGCTTTCTACAATCCTTCCACTCTTAATGTCAACAGAAACATATCCTAAAGCACCGCTATTTTCGGGGTCATACTCTGCCGAAATGATACCGTTATTCATTTTTATATTTTTTAATTTTAGCATAGTATTCACCCGCTTCTTTTGCGTAATTATACTTTCCGGATGCTTTGATGTGAGCCTCGTTCTGCGGAATCCCCTTTTTCATCAAATCTCTTTCCATAATCTCGTGGTTAAGCAATGTGATGTCATGCAATTCCGGTTTGCCGTCAATCAACCTTTGCCACGATTCCGCCATCATATAGTCCGGGGCAAAATATTCAAGCTCCGCCCCGCCCAAATCATGTTTTTCCATAAAAATATAGTTTTTAACCGTTTGTATATCTTCTTCTGCAAAACCTGTTGTCTCTGATATTCTCGCAACATCTGTTTTCATGCTGCGAACCAGTCCATAATACCTTTCCGCATGTTCTCTTGCTTCTTTGCTGCTGGGGTTTCTTGCCCCACTTATAGCACCTGATTTTATTATACTGTTTTTTCCTTGTTTTTCAACTGTTTTCCCAACAACAACCCTTGTCCTATCCGCCTTCAGTCCCGTCTGTTCCAGAAAGTCCTTCTGCCTTCTGTTCCATTCCGTTATCCTTGCGGATGCCTCGCCACTGTCCAATCCTGCCGCCTGCAGGGCGTTTTGTTCCCGTTTCCACCTGCGGATGTTTCTTTCTATTTTCCTCTGCTCCTGCAACGCCTCGTACTCGGTCATTCTCACGCCGTTGTATTCGTAGTCCTTCGCCTGATATTCCTTCAGCAGTGCCTTATCGTAGGTGCGGCTCATCCCTTCAAACCAAGGTCGAAAGCTGTGTGAGCAGTTCCATCCGCCCAGTCCTGCGCCCGTCCCATAGCCTGTGGCTTTCACAAAATCGGGATATTTTTTGCTTTTTCCTCTCCTGCTATAGATGCCGCCCTGCCATTGTGCATGGGAGGGTCTTGCCCCTGCGTGTGCGGAAACCTCCACAAGGTCTGCGCCCATTTCGTCCGCTCTGGCATCCTGCAAGCGAAGTGCCGTCTGGTTCACGCCCGTTACCACCGCCCGTCTGACTGCCACCTCTATGGTATCCGTCCGCCCGGTCGGGTATCGGATTGCTCCCACGCCCTCGGTGGAAAGCTGCTTGATGGTGCTTCGGATGGCTGTATTGTAGTCCATGCCGCCCAGCGTAATCTGCATATAGGCGCGGTCAAGTGCCTGTTCAAACTGATGTGTAGCGGTGCGTGCCGTTGTCAACGTCAGATTGCGAAATGTGCCCGCTGTTTTCTCGTATCCTGCCTGCAATACCTTCTGCAAGTCCTCAGATGCCGAAACAGGCGGCGGATTGAGCCCCTGCCTGCGATAAACCGCATCATCGGATTTCAGTGCCGCTGTGCCTGCTTCCTGCATGAGCTGCCGCAGTTCCTTGTCGGTTCTGCCCGTCAGCGTTTTCAGCCTTGCCAGAATCTCCTCTCGTACCATCCCTGCCTCCTCAAGCATTTTTGCCTGATGCTCCACCGCAGGAATCCAGTAATCGTATGTGCTGATTCTTCTTGCCATATCCGCCAGTATGTCCGCCTCCGCCTGTGCGTACAGCTTTATCATGCCATCCGGCACACGCTGTAAATATTCGGGTTTCAGCATCCTTCATCACTCCCCAAAATCAAGCGTATCCTGCGCAGGAATGTAGTCCTTTGCCTCCTCCTCGGAAATGCCGAAATACCACGCCAGCAGCTTTTCAGGCTTGAGAATATTCGCATCCACCATAGCCTTCATCTGTGCATATTCCGCGCCTGTGTCCGTCAGCACACCGTCCCCCCAGTTGAAGGTAACCTCGTACTCCCCATCGGGCGCAAGCTGATACAGGCTTGTGTAGTAGTCCATCACCCAGACCAGATGCTCCAAGGCTGTCTGTAAGGACTTCTGGATATTGCAGACCGCCGCATAGCTACGTTGCTTGCTCATGCGGATTTCCTCCGCTGTCTTTTCCTGATTCTGTGGGTCGGATAAGGTACCGTAGGACAGATTGCAGTTAAACTCAATCCGCCGCAAAAGCTGATTCAAGCCATTGAACAGGGAAGCATCCCGAATTGCAGGGCTGAATACCTCATACAAATCCCCGGTTGTCCCCTTTTCCAGATTCAGAGAGCGGAACAGTCTCTGCTTGCCGGCAGGCAGCCCTTTCCCATCCGCCTGCAATGCTCCGACAGAGGCATCCACTGCCAGCTCAGAACCTTCAAATTCCCAGAGGATACGGCTGTACTGCCTGTCCGCCTGCTCCATCAGTCCCGCCGCTCTCGCACAGACCGAAACACCCAGAGGAGATTCCGCATCAATGTGGTTCGCAAAGGGCATCTTGAAATATACAAAAAGCGGACGCTCCAAGGTGTCCCCGTTCCGGTATCCCATAACAAGATTTTCTTCCAAATCCGCCCATTCATCCACGCTTGTCAGAGCCGCAGGCACACCCAACTCCGCATCCTGATAGGAGATAAAGGCTTTATTCTGCACCGTATAGCCCGCATCCGTCAGCTGATGGCTTTCCAGTCTGGTATACCATGCACGCCCCTTTTTCACGCGCTCCACAAACACCGCACCCGTCACCTCTCCGCGGCTGTTGTATGCTGTCGGAATAAATCTGTCCGCATGAACAAAATCAATCGCAATTTTGCCGCCGTCCATGTAGGGCTTGAATACCAAGCCGCCCATTGCCGCCGCAAATTCTGTCTGCTCTCTCAATTTAGAAATCACAAAAGCATAGCCTTCCTGCAAAAATGCCGCCCGTCTGCCACTGCCGCTGATTTCGCTGTGAAATTCCACAGTAACCAGTCGGGCAATCTCCGATGCAACCGCAGCGGCTAACCCAAGCGTTTCTGTGTTCTTATCTAACCAAGGCGGCTCATTGCAGAACATCTTCTGCCAGAGCGTGATGGCATCCTGCATTCCGGAGCTGATTGCCACCTCCGCACCGACTGCCCTTTTTATCGTTTCTCTCTGAAAAAACATCTGCAACACCCCCTTTACCCAAGTGATAAAATTTCGCATTACTGCCCCCTCCTTTTCCAGATGGGTTCCGTTCCATAGCGCACTGCGTCGATATGGTGATTGTCTCTGTCGGGGTAGCCGCTGATGACCTCCCCTGCCTTGTTCCTGTCATATTCGTAGGCGGTAAATTCCTTCGCTGTATCCGGACAGCGCACAGGGTCAATCACAATCCGCACCAGTGCCTGTAACCACTTCATAGAGTAGTCCACACTCCCGGGGCCCTTCACTGCTCCACGGCAGAACAGCCCATAGCTGCGATAGTCCGCAACGCTTTTCGGCTCGGCACTGTCCGCTGTAATCAAATCTGTATCCTGCACGCCGTATTGCCGCAGGAGCCTTGCCGTTTCCGCATTGCCCGTTCTGTGCCTTGTCAGCTCCCCGAAGATGTAGAGCGTCCGTCTGGCAGAATCGTAGTGCATCCGATTGAACGCCCAAGGGTCGGGATAAAAGCCCCAGTCCACACCGTTGTAAATGCGGTCAAAGGCTGCAATCTGTGCATCGGTGATTTCCTCGACCGTTACGTTGTCGAATACCGCACCGCCGCTGCCGACCACCTCGCCCAGATATTCATGCCGATATGCCTTTTCGTTCAGCTCTTTCAGATATTCCGCCTCCTGCAAAAACGCATCCCCCAACCACGCAGGCGGCACACGCCGATAATCAGAGGTATGCACCAAGCGGTTTGCCTTCGGCTGTAAGCACTCCCGGTTTACCCAGTTGCTCTGGCTTTTCGGCGGGTTGTAGCTGTAAAATACAAAAAAGCTGCTGCCGCCACGCATCAGGGATTGGTTGATGGTGCGGATTTCCTGCATCCCTGCAAACTCGTCCGCCTCCTCGTACCAGATGTATTTGCAATAACCCTTTCGGAATTTCGTAGATTTGATTTTCTTCGGCTCGTCCGCCCCACGAAAGAGTATTCTCTGTCCTGTCGGGATGTACGAAAGCTGTAACGGACTTAGCTTTGCTTTCCACAAATGCTCTACACCCAATGCCTCAATCGCCCAGAGCAGCTGCTCATACACACTGTCCTTCAGATTGACCGCCACCTTCCGCAGAACAAGCGCATTGGCGGCGGTGTCCTGCATCATCCCCAAGATAATCTCCACAGAGATAAAGGAGGATTTCGTAGAGCCACGCCCACCCTTCAGCCAGTAGTGCGTGTGCCGCCCTGCCTTGATGTCATGATGCACCCCGTAAAATGAAGGCGCAATCAGCTTTGTTAAATCAGACATTTGCATCCTCCTTCGGAATATCATCTACGATGGTAACAGGGTTAACATCCACCTTTACCTTTTCCGCAAACAGCCCGAACCGCTTGCCCAATAGCTCCGCCGCCTTCAATCGTTCCTTTGTCGGCACCTGCAGGGTGGTTGTATCTTGATACCCGTCCCCGATAAAGCGCAGCACCTCATCCTCCCGTTCTCCACGCATAACGGAGGTCAGATACTCGATAACCTCCTGCGCATCCGCCGTTTTCGCAGAGTGCATTTCATCCAGCTTTTCATCAATGTATTCCCGAATCCGAGCATTTCCGAGTAGCTTTCTCGCATTTGCATCTGCCGAGCTGTCCTTTTTGCAGCTTGGATACGCAGCCTTATAGGCCCTCGTTCCGTTGCAGTCAATCAGGTATTCATCCGCAAATCGTTTCTGCTTTTCTGTTAGGCGATATTCCGCCTTTTCCTTTGGCATACTATCGCCCCTTTCTGATTTTTAAACACTGAAAAAGGCACCCGTTTCCGAGTGCCAAAAATAGGAGGTAACATGAAACATCTATATTTTCACAATGCCATCATACCACAAAAAAGCTATCATAAACTCTCATGTTCTGTCATTTGAAAATGGGATAATGCTGCACCATGGATTCTGTAAATATGGCTTTCTGCGTAATTCATTTTTACAGCTATCCTCCACCACGAATCCCCCAGTAAATATCTACGCTCCAAAACCTCTTTTTCTGCTTCATCCTGCATCAGCTGCACCTGATTATAGATTTCATTGTATTCCCGGATAGCAGTCTCTTTTTCTGCTTCCAGTTGCAGTATCAGGGCATCTAACTTCGCCATATAACCAGACAGGTCGCTGTGTGCATTCCCCTGCGGCATCCCGTCATGATTCACACTCGGAAACATCTGCTGACTGCGCAGCTCCTCAATCTGTTCTTTTAAACGCTGCGCCTTCCGCATGGAATATATGTACCCCCTAAGATATTCCTTTTTCCTCTCGTTTTCCTTTGCAATCACCAAGCTATCACCCCCATTTCTTAATACAATCCCGATGCACAAAAATCTCCGTCCCTCTTTTCGTTTTCACATACTCGATATCATCTTCGCCATAGGAAATTTCCTGTCCGCAAATTCCGCAGCAGATTGGCTTTCCGGAAAGATTTTTATTCGTAATACTCCGAAACCTTGTCCACATCTGCTTTTTCTCAATCAATGCCACTGTAACACCACCTATTTTCCATATTTCACTTTCAATGCTTCCATCAAATCATCCTGCACATCCTTTTTGCCCTGCAAACTTTCCAGCACATGACTGTCCATCGTCCCCTCTGTAATCAGATGATGAATGATAACAGCCTCCTGTTGCCCTTGTCTGTAAAGTCTGGCGTTCGCCTGTTGGTAAAGCTCAAGGCTCCATGTAAGCCCGAACCATACAATGATATGTCCGCCGGCTTGCAGATTCAGCCCATGCCCCGCACCGGCAGGATGCGCCAAAAGCATCGGGATCTCTCCGTTATTCCAATCCGTAATGTCTTTGGAGCTTTCCAGTTTTCTTGCTTTTGGAAATTTTTCTCGGATTCGTTCCAAATCATGCCGGAAGCTATAAAAACAAAGCACCGGCTTTCCGTTGGCGGCCTCCACCAGTTCCTCCAGCATATCCAACTTCTTTTCGCTTGTTTTCACATATCCGCCGTCCGGAAGATACATCGCTCCGTTGCTGTACTGCAGCAGTTTTCCGGTCAGAGCCGCCGCCGATGTTGCGGTAACTTCTCCCTCTAAAAATTGCAAATACGCATCTTTCTCAAATTTTTCATACGCCGCCATTTCTTTTTCGGAAAGCTTGACCGTCTGGATGCTGTCAATTCTTTCCGGCATTTCCAGCCAATCATCTGCCTTCATGCTAATGCAGATGTCCGAAATCTTTTCGTTGATGTTCTCCTCTGCCTCAGGCTTAGGCTTATAATTAAAAATCGTTGTCTGGTTCCGCTGATTCGGCACAAAGTACCGTTCCCGAAACCCTGTCACTGTTTTTCCAAGACGTTCCCCGCCATCCAGAAGATAAATCTGGCTCCATAAATCAATCAGACCATTCGGGGCAGGTGTCCCCGTCAGTCCGATTACCCTGCTGCTGCGTGTGATATATTTCCGCAGGGCTTTGAACCTCTGGGCCTTCGGGCTTTTGAAGCTGGATAATTCATCAATAATCACTGCATCAAAATCCCATCCATCCCCAATCTGAGAAAGCTCATTGCACAGCCACACCACATTTTCTCTGTTTACGATGTAAATATCGGCATCTGCAGCTATCGCCTTTCTTCTCTGCTTTGGCGTTCCAAGGATTTTTGAAATACGCAAATGCTTCAGATGATCCCATTTTTCACTTTCTCGGCTCCAGGTATCCTCTGCCACTCGCAGCGGCGCAATCACTAAAGCCTTGCTTATTTCAAAGCTATCATAAATCAGATTATTGATTGCCGTCAGAGTAACCACCGTTTTCCCCAAGCCCATTTCCAGAAACAGTCCGCATCTGGGGGTTTGGTATATATGCCGCTCCGCTAATTCTTGGTATTTATGGGGTATATACTTCATCGGCTCCGCCTCCCAATAAATCAAATGCGGCTATGTAGCTGCTTGCCCGCTCCTTGCTGTCAATCACGCAGATATAAAATCCAAAACGAAATAGTATTTTATGCACACTCTCCTGCAGCCGTCTGGGTTTCTTTCCCGGGGCTTTCAGCTCTGCAAAAAATACCCTGCCTTTTGGGGCTAAAATTATCCTGTCCGGCAGCCCTGACATACTCGGCGAGACAAATTTCAGGCATAGCCAGCCTTTCTTCTTGCACTCCTTTACAAAAAATCTTTCGATTTCACTCTCTTTCACGCTCATACCTCCTTTGTAACTTTTAAAGTTGACGCAACAAACCTTGATTTTTCCTATCTTTCTGCGTATCCGTCAACTTTTGCAACCTTTTTTCCATAAAGGCTGACGATTTAAGGGGATTATAGAATTTATAGAACTTATTTCAGTCTATAAATTCTATAATTCAAATTACTTACACAATAGTTTTAAGTTGACAAGTTGACAAATACCATAAAACCTTGATTTTCTAAGGTTTTATGCGTCAACTTCCTTTCCTTCTCAAAGTTGACATTTTCGATAAAATCCCTTCTGGGTTCCGTACAAATCTCCAAATCTCTGATTCGATTTCGTCCGTTCCCACTCCCCTGTTTTCAAAATAATGTCATTGATTTCTTTGCTTTTCTGTCTGGTTAAATCCTTCTTTTCTCCGTTAAAAAGCTCGCACCAGATTTCCAATGCACACACCTTTTCCCGCCGTTTTGTTGCATGAATATTCATTTCAAAGCCATCATTTTGAATAAAACTGCGTCTTGTGAATAAGTCCAGTGTATCCCAGTTTTCCGGCAGCAATCGTTCCAGATATGCCTGAATATCTCCCGTCAGAGGGCTTTCCTCCAGATGCCTGTCCTGCTCCTCCTTCGCCATACAGTCAAGCTCCGTATCATCGATGTGGATTTTTTCCTTCTGCCGAAAAAGTACAACCGCCTCAGCCCATATCTGGTCTACGGCTTCCTTTGTCAGATCTCCCCATACCTGCTTTGTTATCCTGTCGGGATTTACGTCTACGGGCCAAAAACGGCGGTTCCCCGTCATATCCTTCAGAAAATCATAGGTATTCGTGGTGCCGAAAAACACGCACTGTCGCTTGAAGGTTTCAACGTGGTGTCCGTATGCGGCTCTGTAGGAATCCTCACCCTTTGCGGTAAATTGCTTGATAGATTCCACCTCATGCCGCTTCAATGCCGACAGCTCCGCCATTTCGATAATCCAGAAACCCTGAATCTGCTCGTAGGCCTCTTTCCCCTGCACCGTAGTCAGAGAATCAGAAAACCATTCCTGCCCCAGCTTTTTCAAAAGAGAGCTTTTTCCACAGCCCTGTGGGCCAACCAGAACCAGCACGTTATCATACTTTATGCCCGGTACAAATATCCTCGCTACTGCGGCCACAAGTGCCTTCTTCGTGACCTCTCTGGTATATCGGCTGTCCTCTGCCCCCTGATATTCAATCAGCAGCGTTTCCAGTCTGGGTACACCATCCCAAACAAGCCCCTCCAGATACTCTCTGACAGGATGGTAACGGTTTTCGTTGGCAACCAGCGTCCATGCGTCCTCAATCGTAGATTTTCCTTTGATTTGGTAAATCTTCTCCATGTAGTGCCGCAGTCCGGCATCGTCCGCATCTGTCCAGTCTCTTTCCTTTTTCTCTTTTTCCCATGGGGTTTCGCCAAATACCCTGTATTTTTTCGTAAACTCGTTCTTACGGATTTTTCCTTTTAAAGCCCTGTCATTCGCTAAAATGATTTTTGCATTGTTGATGGTCGGCAGGCAGCGTCCTTTGGAATCCACATCCAGACGCAAAGCCCATTCATCCTCTTCCGCTTCTCCGTCCTCCGAGAAATATTCCCCGAAGTCCTTTTTCATTTCCTCCTGTCTTTCTCTGTGCTTCAGCAGGCGCACCCTTTCATCATTCGATGCAAGCTCCAGCATCTTCAGATACGAGGGCAGCTTTACCGTAGGTGTTCCCTGCGTGGCATCCTCGTCCAGTTCCCTAAACTTATGCAGACGCACAAGGTCAAAGGCATTGCACAGCACACCTCCTGCTGGGTCGGTTGCATGGTTGGAGTACAAAAACCTTCCATCATCATATACGATTGCCCCTGCCGCAGTGCTGCCGGCGGCGTAGGTGTATCTCCCCTCCACAGCACAGGCAGTATATACGCCCGGAAGAAAGCGTTCCATTGCCTCCTCCACGGTATATGTACGGCAAAAATCCCCGACTGTCCCTTTTTTCGTTGTGGGATCTTCCTGCTTTTTCAGCTGGCTTTCCCTCTTTTTCAGTGTCCTGCCCGAAGTTGGCCACTCTGTCACATCATGCCAGTCCTTATATTTCGCAAGCACCGCATCCGCGGAAAGATAAGTCCCCTCCACAGTTTTGTAAACATACTCCGCATTCTGGCTTGTACTCGGCCAAAACATCAGACGATGTGCTTGATAGGTGGTATCATCAAATTGGTCTATCCCGATTTCTTCTGCTACCTTACGGGAAATTGCCTCGTATTCCTCCGCGCTGACAGAACGGTCTAATGGAATCAACAGGCGCAAACGCGGCTTTTCCGGTGTATGCTTATGTGTGGAATACACGCACCATGCACATGAGAGGAAGATGTCCAGTTGGTCGCAGAAATCCTCTGCGGCAAAGTCCGCATCCAGAGTCAGAATATCTCTGCAATCCACATGATCCGCCTTTCTGCGCCCATTCCGCAGCTTGCCGCCGACAAAACCGCCAACATCCTTGATTGCATCCTGCTGAGACTTCGTCATGTTGGCATATTCGCCCTGTGTCTCTGTTGTTCTGCAGGTGGTCTGCAATCGCTCCTTTAATTCCTCCCACGTGATAGCCGTGTTCTTCCAAAGAACCGCCGTGCGGCTCGCACCGGTTGCTATGTAAAGCTTTCGCATGATTCCCCCTCCCTTCTCAATCCTTCCTGTAATACTCACATTCATACGCATCCGCATTTAACGGCAGTCCGGGTGCCCATTCAATAGGCTGCCCCATCAAAGCCGCAACCTCCTGCGCAGAGCTACGGTCTTTCGGTTCATCCAGAATAACCTCATCATGCACGTGGAAAACCACTCTGTACCCTGCTTTGTATAATTTCATAATGCTTTCCGCCAGACAATCTCTTGCGAAGGCCTGCACGATGTTTTCGACCAATTTACCGCCCCATGTTTCCAGTCTTGTCCATTTCTTACTCGTCTGGTCCATTCCCATGTAGGTAATGGATTTCCCTCCGAAACGGTTTTCTCCGATTTCTGGTTTTACATACGCAATTCTCCTGCCGCTCGGTAAACCGATAAACAAAATGCCTGCCTCTCGGATAAAGCTGATCCCATGCGGCAATCTTCTCGGTTTGCCTTTGATTGCGTCCATGGCTGCATCCTGCACTGTCCTCCAGAATCTGACGATAGCAGGGTTGGAGGTTCTCCACATCTCCACCAGCTCCGGCAATTCATCCTCATTCAGCCCCATATCCAATGCCCCCATGCTAATCAGTGCGCCGGCACTGCCGCCATACCCAAGGGCCAACTCTGCGATTTTCCCTTTCTGCCGCAAATGCCCGTTGATGCCGTGCTTCACAACAGGGACATGAAACATCTGGGATGCCGATGCACAGTAAATATCTCCGCCTTCTGCAAATACATTCAGTCTCCATGTTTCATCCGCAAGGTATGCAATCACACGTGCCTCGATTGCAGAAAAGTCCGATACAATAAATCTGCACCCGTCAGATGGAATCAGCACCGTCCGAATCAGCTCCGAAAGTGTCTGGGGAACAGAGAAAAGCATCCGGAAGATATCATACTCTCCCCCTCGCACCAGCTCTCTCGCAAGGTCTAAATCCTGCAAATGGTTTTGCGGAAGATTCTGCACCTGCAAAATTCGTCCTGCCCATCTGCCTGTACGGTTTGCGCCATAAAATTGCAGAATGCCACGCACACGCCCATCCTTGCAGACAGACCGCTCCACCGCTTCATACTTTGCCACAGATGTTTTCGCCGTTTCCGCTCTCAACCTCAGCACATTTTTCAGGATTTCATCCTTTGTTGTGGTAAGGATGGCTTTCAGATTCTTTTTATCCAAGCTGGGAACAACCTCTCCCGTTCTCTCCTCTATCCACCGCTTTAGCTGTGCCACCGAATTTACGTTTGCAATCCCCGTCAGCCTTTGCAGCTGCTCCTTGCAGCTTTCCTTGTGCGCCTTGTTATATAAAATCGCATTTTGTGCCAGTAGAGAATCCGCGGCCACACCGCAATCAAGGATATGCTGATCTACTTCCCACAACCTCTGCTCACTCTCTGCCATAGGGAAACGGGAAATTTTCTTTTTGATTGCTCTTTCAACCGCTACGTCCTGCACGCAATACTCCTTGAATACCGCCCACTTTTCAGAATCATGCTGCGGAAGGTTTCTCGTTCTGCCGCCATTTACCTTTGTCGGCTTGCAGGGCTTTGAAAAATAATTGATTAACGCCTTCCCTCTTGCATCCTTTTGTTCCTGCAGCCCAAGAGCCTCGGCCACACCTGCCAATGTCTGCGGCAATCCCAATTCCGCCGCAGCCACAGCAGAACACCGCCACTGCTCCGGCGGCATCGGCATTTTCAGATAAGCCGCAATGCAGGTTCTTTCAAAATTGGCATTGTAGGCAGTTTTGATAGTCTTCGGATTTGTAAGGGCTTCTGTAATTTTTTCCGGCAAGGCCTCACCGCTTGCCAAATCTACAATCTGAATATCCTCGTCATCAAAAGCATAGGCAAAAAGCAGGATTGTAAAATCAGGGGCCTCCGCATAGCGGTAAACCCCCGTTTTTAACAAATCCTCACTGCTGTATGTTTCAATGTCTATCGACAGTTCTTTCATTCAGCATCCCTCAATTCTTACTGGAGGAAATCGTCAGAATCCTCAATCAAGCCTGCAAAATCATCCTCTGCCTTACTTCTGCCACCCAAGGGCTCCCCATCTCTTGTTTTCATCAGATGATTCAGACCGCAGGCAATCCCTTTGTTTCCGTTATTATTAAAGGCAAAGAAGTTGATAGACGCATGGCCGTAGCAGCCGCTATAAAGATCGGTACTGTCAATAATTTTCTGTCCGTTTTTGTAAACAAGTCCGGGCTGCTGCTTACAGTTTGCGTTTACAAAGTAGTGTCCTGCGTATACCTCGTCATCCGGTCTTTCTGCATCGCCGTCACGCAGGGGCAGCTTCATCACTGCGGGAATTTTTCCGCCAAACTTGCCGATGCCTGCTTGTTTTGCCGCCTCTACCGCTCTGTTGATGGCATTGATTGTTTTTGTGTCTGTCTTGGGAATCAGCAGGGATACCGAATATTTTTCCTCACTGCCGTTGATGCTCTTTGGCTCAAATACATTCAAAAAAGAAAATCTTACCTCACCCGTTACTACCTTTGTTGCGTTGTTCATATTTTCCATAAATCTTTCATCCTTTCTCATTCTTCGATTATCGTTTCAAAATCTTTTACCGCTGCATCTGCGGAGTGCAGTGCGGGGCGTTTATCTGATTCCGGCACCAGAGTCGGCTTGCCTGTCGGCTTGATAACAAATTCCCCCAATAAAGCGTTGAAATCTTTTTTCCCCAGATATTTTTCCAAAGCACCGATACCAATCAGCTTTCTGGGATAAAAGCTGTCCTCGTTGTATCCCTTTGCAATCAGTTGTCCGGCAATCAGCGTATCATCAATGGAAAATGCTCTGTTGCTTCTGCCTTCCACCACCTTGTAGCCGGGGAATACGGTGCCATTGTTCACTGCTTCATCTAAGGCATACTCCTTGATCAGCGTGGCCCACTTGGCAAGTGCCTCCGCCTGCTCCAGAATCTCTGAAATTTCTTCCGTTGTCAGCTGCGCAGGCTTTTTAAAATCATACTTTGCCATTTCCTGCTTTCTTTCTGCGTACGCTCTGCAGCACGGACGGGCTTTGCAGAAGTTTGTGTCGCAGTGATTGCCGGCACAATATTCCTCTGTTCCAGAAAAGGCTTTCTCCGCTGCCGGTCGAATTTCCTCGCCCCATGCCCGCAGCTCCGTTGCTGTCATAACAGCATCATCGATGTTATCAATACGTGGCTGAAAAATACACATATCAATTTCTTCAATGTCATAAAGAAAATCGTAGGTCTCTAAAGCGCCTAAGGCATATAAACGCATTTGAGGGTTCCCCTCTGCTTGAATTGGCACGCCCTTTCCGTACTTCAGATCTATAATCTGCAATCTTCTGTCACTGATAATAACGCAGTCCCCCGTACCAAATCCCTCCGGCACATATTTTGAAAAATCAAGCCTCTGTTCTAAGAGCAGGATTGCATCAGCTGTGCGCTGCTTCGCCTGATTGAGCTGTTCAATGACAAAATCCCTGTATGCATCTGTGTATTCTTCCATTTCATCATCAATTTCTAAATCTTTGATGGCTTTGTGGTACTTCGCCTTGGTGTACTCCCTTGTTGCAAGTCTGATTTTTGCTTCTCCCAGCGCGTGAGCGGTTGTTCCTTCTGCGGCATACGCACTGGGCTTGTCCTGCACGTTCGCCTCTAATAAGACAGAACCGGGGCAGGCAATCCACTTTTTTGCGCCGGAGGCAGATAATTTTGCATGTACGTCAGGCATCACAGCACCCCCTTCGCTTCCTCTAATACCGCCGCATAAAGAGTATCATCCAATCCGGACAGATTCTCTGCACCATGTTTCCGCAGAATCGCCTTTGCCGCCTCTGCACCATGTTTCTTGCTGACCTTGGCAAGCGCTGCCCTTACTTCCTCAATACTGACTGTGATTTCCGCACCGCTTTCCGCTACAGGCTCTGCGACCTCTTTCGGTGTCTGGGCTACAGGTGTTTCTTTCTGCGGTTCGATTTTCTGCACCGCAGGATTGCTTTCCCGCACTTCCGCTGCGGGTTCCGCCAAACGCTCCGCAAACCCTTTTACCATGTCCAAAATACCGGGGTTCTTCATCAAATCCTGCTCGTTGATTGTAATTACAACATCCATATATGTATCCTCCTTTTTCAAATCCGCAAACGTCTGCGGATTTCTCTTGTAAAAATCATCATTTTCTGGTATCTTTAAATTGGTTTTTTGATTTAGTCCCCCGAAGCGTGCCACCGCCAAAGGGGATTTTTTATTTCTTAGGCGATTCCCTGCCGTAAAACACATTTCCGATTGCAAAGGCAATCATCGTGCCCGAAATCAGATAAAGCATCATCCTGCTGTCGGGGTTCTCCAGAATCCATACTAAGCCGCACTGCGCCAACAGCGTCCCGAAGAATACCACCGCCCAACGCAGCAAACCACGGCGGATATAGAAAAACGTCCGTTTCCAGTTTCTCATGGTTTCACCTCCTCTCCCTGTTCCAGAGGGATGATGTTGTTCGGGTCGGACACATCGTAGCCCTCATACTTCCGCAGGAATTCCTCCACCGCCTCTCTGCGGCATTTCAGCTGCCCCAGCTTCAGAAACGGCAGCAGCCCCGCATCCTTCAACCCATACACTCTGGTGGGGTTGCATTTCAAAATCTGCGCAACTTCCTTTACTGTGTAAAGCATCGGTTCCATAAGAACACCTCCTATTCTTACTTTGTGCCTGCGCAAATACAAATAAAAATATCGCGAGAATCTTCAATTTTTACTTCCTTTGGTTCAAAATAACTGCATACATCATCGGGTTTTCTGTTTTTCAATCTCGGAAAAGCACAGTGACCAGAACAGATTTTTTGAAACACAATTATTTCGTGTTTTTCTGGCTGTCTGCTGCCATGCTGAATACCGTAGTGCTGAACAAAATGGTGACAGTTCTCGCATTTTGGAGTCATTCTTTGCGTCAGCCGTCTTGCATTTTTGATTTGCTCCTTCGCTTTCTCGATTTGCTCCTTCTGATTTTCCAATTCCAAGAGCATTTCCTGATATTTATCCATGTTTCACCCCTTCTTTCATCTTCTGCTTTTTGTCCCTCTCTGCCGCTTGGATGGTCTTTCTTCACACAGCTTTTCTAGGGTTCTTTCCAGCGTCTCTGCAATCTGAAGAATTCTATCCAGTTCGTCGCCATCCTCCTGCGAATCAGACTCTTCTGCATTCATATCAGGCTCTAAAATCACCATATTTTCGATGGCATACGCTGTGATTTTCTGCAAAATCTGAATCATGGGCAATCCCGTCAGAGCGTGCAATTCTCTCAAAGTGTTGTAGGTTTCTGCGGATACCCGCATCACTGCCGTTTCGTTTATCGAAACAGGCTTTGGGCGTTTCTTCGCCGTAAAAATAAGATTTTCCATTTTATTCCTCCTTCTTTACTTTGCTTGACATTTTTCTCCCCCTGCCCTATTCTGAAAATACAGGCTGTTGCAGCAGCCGAGTACACAGGAAAGGAGATATTTTTATGATTACGAAAAATCAAAAAGAGTTACTGGATTTTTTAGGCCCCCAGTACTCTATCAAAACCATTGATGGTGAGCCTTGCATCTACAGGAAGATCAATTCACACTATGATATTGAAATATCCGGCACAAGAGCAAAATCATCCCCTCTTGCAGTTTTTATATGGGATATTTCGCATGGGACAAATTTTTCCGCCCAAATTGTAGAAAAGGTCTTTGATATTCCTGACAAGGACACACTACTACAGGTTCTTAACAGTTTTCTGGAAAAATACAAGGATTTAACTTAACCGCCTGTAGTACCAAAATCACATCCTCTTTGGATAAGTTCTTTTTCTCTACCAGAGTTTTGAACTTATCCATTTTTTCTTTATCCCCGATGGGAATAAATCGTCTGTACTCACAACCCATACTGTTTCCCACCTGCCTCACCTCCCTTTAGCTTGCGTCTTTACTTACTTCTTTTTCCAGCCCGACTTGCAGGAGCATCTTTGTATACTTGAAATTGGTTAATCAACAACTACAAGAATAATGGCAGGACCATCAACAGTAATTTTCTTTTCCTCGTAAGGTTCTGCTGTTGTCTTTTCTACCCCTTCTCGTTTTTCTAATTCTGCAACTAATTCAGATGTTTTGTATCTTTTCATCAAATACACCTCATTTCCGGTTTAAATATTTTTGTATCATGACAAAATTTTATTGCATAGTACAACTCACAATGATACAATATATATGTAATTAGCACACTCAAACACACAATATGTATCACTTAACAGTAAAAGTATGTAAAGAAAAGGGGCTGAATGAATGTTATCTGAAAATGCGACCAAACTTTTAAATTTCATGGTTCATGAAAAAACAAATAACCAAAAAGAAAATTTTGCCATCGTTGATTTCCTTGGAGCAAAAGGAGTTGCTCCTATAAGCGTGGATGAAATTGACCGTGCAATTAAAGAACTCTACTCTAAAGGGATTGTCAATATTGCGAAAAATATCGCAAGTACTGTTTCCTTGACTGAGTATGGTCTTTCTATAGCAAAACACAGATAACCTTTACCGCACCTCTTTTGGTGCGGTTTTATTTTTCAAATCCTCTCAAAATCTCTAATACTTTTTCTCTCAATCTTAACTTGCGTCTTTATCCGCAAAGAACATTGGGTCAACGCCGATGTAATTACAAATAGCAATTAACTCCTTGGCTCTAAGCTCCCTGTCTCTTTCACTATGTAGTAAGCTATCATATAAAGCTCCATAGGGAATTCCTGTTTGCCTTGCCATTTGAGAAACACTAATTCCTCTTTCTTTCACATAATTAGAAACATTTTTGGTTAAAGCATCCATTGTTTTCACCTCCTTTATATCAAATATTTTGTTATTTAAATAGTAATACCATTATTTTTGTTTGTCAAGTTGTTTTAACAAATTTTTCAATATTTTTGTTGACTTGACAAATTTTTTTGTTATAATAAAAAGCAAAGGGAAGTGAAAAAATGAAAAAGTATTTTTCTGAAACGTTAAAAGAACTGCGATTAAAAGCAGGATACACTCAAAAACAGGTATATGATATGTTAGGGATTCGCCAATCTACTTTCAGTGCTTGGGAAACAGGTAGAGCAGAACCATCAGCAGATATGCTTCTCAAACTCTGCAAACTATACAATGTAAATGATGTGTTCGCCGCTTTTGGATATGATGGATACAATGAAGATGGTAGTATTCGTCTAAACATGGAGGAAACTGACTTAATAGAAAAATATCGAGATTTGGATAATTATGGAAAAAACCTCGTCAACACCGTTATCGAAAAGGAATCTGAACGAAAAAAAGCCCAGGAAAAAGAATACGAAAGAAGTATCCCTAAAACAGAGATCCCAGATCTCGTGTACGAAGAATACGAACTTCCGAACAACATACAAAAGGCAGCGCAAACACCTGTGCCTTACACTAAAGACTAAACAAAAAAACTCCCCCTGTGATACTGCCATATCACAAGGGGAAAAGAAAGTCGTTGCCTAACAACCCTCCAAACAGAAAATATCATAATTCATGAATTTTGTCAAATTAAGGAGGATTACTTATGGTTGATTTCAAAAACGGTGCAGTTATAAAACTCAGCAAAACAAAAAACTTTGTTCACGAAGATGTTGTTCGTCCTTTATTTATAAGTGATGAGGAATTTATCGGTGAGTATCAGGCAATCAGAGATTATGTTATTTTTACAAATAAACGCATCATTTCTGTAAATGTTCAAGGCCTCACAGGCAAAAAGAAAGATTTTACAACACTTCCTTATTCTAAAATTCAAGCATTTTCCGTTGAAACCTCCGGTGTGCTTGATTTAGACAGTGAACTTGAATTATATTTTTCCGGCTTAGGTAAAGTAAAATTTGAATTCACAAGCGAAAGTGATATTGTAACACTGGGAAAACTGATTTCCGAAAAAATTCTTTAAATAGTTAAAAACTCCCCCTACCGTACCGCTAATACCATAGAGGGAAAAGAAAGTCGCTTACCAAGCAGCCTTCCACATCAAAAATATCACAATATGCAAACATCGTCAAATGATGTAAAAGGAGGGCATATTTATGGGAATGAGATTCCGCAAAAGTTTCAAAATCGCCCCCGGCGTAAAGCTGAACCTCAGCAAAAGAGGAATCGGTGTCAGTGCCGGCGTAAAGGGGGCGCGTGTCTCGCTCAATTCCAAAGGGCGTGTCACAAAATCCGTTGGCATCCCGGGGACGGGTATTTCTTATGTAAGCAGCAGCAAACTGGGCGCATCCAAAAAGAAGGCAACCGCCAAGAAAACCTCTGCCAAGGCACCCACTGCATTTGCCGCAGAGAATCCTTCCGCAGATACCACCCCCACGCCGCCTGTTTCCGATAATTCTTCCCCCACTCCCGGCGGAAAGATGAACCCGAAAAGCATCCTGCGTTGGGTAATCTATATCGCAGTTATCTGCATCGCAACCCAAATCAACGAAAAGCTATGCTACCCTTCTATGCTCCTCGTTGGGCTGTTCCATCTGTTCCAAGCCAGAAAGACACTCACCGATGAGCAGAAGAAGAAAAAATCTACCATTCGCACCTGCTGCTTTCTGGTGTTTACGGTACTCGGATGCCTCGTGACGATACCCACGCCCAATGTGGAGACCATCAAGCTAACCGCAGATGAGGACACCATGGACATCAACGAAGAACAGTTGATTTCCTTTACATACACACCCAAGGACGCGGATGCCTCCAACCTCTCGCTTGAGCTGTCCGATGGCACGCTTGCAAAGGTGGAGCAGACAGAGGACGGCATTGTCCTGCATACACAGGCAAAGGAAGGCACCTTCACACTGATTGCAAAAAAAGGCTCTGTGGAAAGCAACGAACTGACCTTCCAAGTCATTGATAAGGAAAAGGCAGAGCAGGAACGCATTGCCGCTGAGAAGAAAGCCGAAGAAGAACGTATCGCAGCCGAAAAGAAGGCAGAGGAAGAACGTCTGGCGGCGGAGAAAGCGGAGCAGGAACGTATTGCCGCACAGCAGCAGAGTCAGGCACAGTCCCAGAACTCCGCTACGGTTTACGTCACCCCGACCGGCAAGAAATATCACTATAACAGCTCCTGCAATGGCGGCAGCTACTCCCCTACTACTTTGGATAACGCTATTAAAATGGGGCTGACACCTTGTAAAAAATGTGTTGGGTAATCCCCACTAAATAAAAAAAAATCCCCCTTCCCTGTTGGCGCAGAGAAAGAGGATTTATGGCGGTATTTGTATAACCACCTACTCGCAATAGGATTATACCACGATACCGCCTTATTTTCTATACCTATTTTTCAATTAAGGAGGAATGCTTATGAAAGGCGGAACACGAAAACGTGGTAAAACATGGTCATACTATTTTGATGCCGCTCAAGTCGGCGGCAAAAGAAAGAAAATCGAAAAGGGCGGATTCCGCACAAAGAAGGATGCCGAATCAGCCCTTGCCAAGGCTCTTACAGAATACGAAAGCTCCGGACAGGTCTTTCAGCCCTCCACCATCAGCGTCAGTGATTATCTGGACTTCTGGTATGAGCAGTATTGCAAAATGAATCTCACAGAAAATACGCAGCAGACCTACGCAACGCTGATCCACAGGCACCTGAAACCGCAGTTCGGTGCGTATTATTTAAAAAGCCTACAGGCGGCAGCCATTCAGGAATACATAAACCAGCTAAAGGCGCAGGGCTATTCCAAAGCGACCATACGCTCTATCTTTGTTGTCCTCTCTACTGCGATAGATTATGCTGTTCAACCTTTGCAGTATATCCGAGAGAATCCCTGTCGGTTTGTAAAGATAGGTACTGTCGCAAAGCCGGTCAGAGAGCGCATCGTGCTGACGGATGCAGAATTTGACCGCATCCGGAAACGCTTTCCCGTTGGTTCTCGCTACTATATTCCGCTTATGATTGGCTGGAACTGCGGGCTGCGTATCAATGAGTGCTTTGCCCTCACATGGGACGATGTTGATTTTGAAAACTGCACGTTGTCTGTAGAGCGTCAGCTTATCCGCAGGAACATCAACGGCAATCTGGGGTTCTCCCTCAAAGGACCAAAGTACAACTCCAAGCGGAAAATAAAATTCGGGGAATCCCTTTACCGAATCCTGAAGGCAGAGAAAAACAGACAGCTTAAAAACGAACTGAAATATGGCGAATTCTACACAGTATATCAGCTTGTCGATTTTACGGACGAAAAAGGAGCGCCCCGACAGCGAATTGTCGGCTCACAAAAAATCCTTTCCACAGGCGCGCGGCGAATCAATTTTATCTGCGTTGATGAAAGCGGAGAGCTGACAACCAAAAACAGCTTTGCCTATTGCCAGAGAGTCATCCGGCAGGAGCTTGGAATCAATTTTGATTATCACAGCCTGCGCCATACCCACGCCACAAAGCTGATTGAGGCAGGTGCCAACGTGAAGGCAGTTCAACAGCGGCTCGGGCACAAAAACATTGTAACCACAATGAATACCTACGTTCACCACACAGACGAAATGGCACAGACTGCAGCGGATTTATTTGAAAGCGTTGTAAATGGCTTGCCACCCAAATGAAATTTACGGTGGCAAATGGGTGGCAAATCTCCAAAAACATCAACCCAACACCGCAGAAACGCTGATAACACAATAAAGAAAACATTCGCATATTTTAACAAAGCCTTAAGTTTCTATTCACACTTTGTCCATATTTTTACAGTATACTACAAAAGAAGTCGAAAGGACGCCCCCTTTTACTTCCGCCTGCAGTCCCCTTCCCCGAAAGGCTGCAGGCACCCCTTCCCCTATCGGAAGAAAAATATTGAAAAAAACAGACAACTACCTATATTTGGTTTATCATAGTAATATACCCTCCCCTTTACAGAAAAAGCAGCCCAAGCAGGCTGCTTTTTCTGTAAAATCGAAATCAGGACATCCGCATGCAACAACGCAGAGCCCATCTCGAAAATGCTTCACATTTTCTCGTTGTGGCGCTCGCCAAATATCTGCAATAAAAAGAACAGCCTATCATGCAAGCATGTAAGCTGTTCTTTTTTTGCAGATGCTTGGCTCTGCGTTGTTACATGTAGCTCTTTCTCCAGATGGAAGGAGCGAAAAGCATAATAATCGGGAAAATTTCCAATCTGCCCAAAAGCATATCCATGCAAAGCACCAGCTTTGCAAAGCCGGAAAAGAAGGAAAGGTTTTCCACAGGCCCTGCCATAGCAAGTCCCGGACCGACATTACTCAAGCAGGTCGTAACTGCGGTTATATTCGTGATAAAGTCGAAATTATCCAGCGAAATCAGCATGAACGACCCCAGCAAAATAAGCGCATACAGAATAATAAACCCCATCACGCTACGAATAGAATCCTCATCCACCTTACAGCCGTCCAGTTTAATCAAGTTGACAGAGCGCGGGTGCACAATATGGCTGATCTCCCGCCGAATCATTTTCAGAAGGATTACAAAACGCGAAACCTTAATACCGCCTGCGGTTGAACCGCCGCATGCCCCCAGAAGCAGCAGGCAATACAGAAGCGTCTTGGAAAACTCAGGCCAGAGGTCGAAGTTTGCCGTTACGAAGCCCGTTGTACTCATAATTGCCGCCACCTGAAAAATCGCATGGCGGAAGGAGCCCTCCACCGTTGGATAATACCGAGAAATATCTATGGTAATCAGCGCTGTCGCAATGCAGACAATGGCAATATAGTAGCGCAGCTCCTCATTTTTCCATACATTCTTAAAATCCTTCATCAGCATCAAATAGAACAGGTTGAAGTTCACCCCGAACAGCAGCATAAATGCCGTAATGACATATTCAAAATACGCACTATTGTATTCCGCAATGCTGCTATTTTTTATAGAGAAGCCGCCTGTCCCTGCTGTCGAAAGGGCATGCACCACGCTGTCAAAAAAGGGCATTCCCCCCGCAAACAGCAAAATCATCTCCACCAGTGTCAGTACAATATAAATCGTATACAGGATTTTCGCTGTCGATTTTACCTTCGGCACCAGCTTGGAAACCAAAGGTCCGGGTGCCTCCGCCTTCATCAGATGCATCGTGCGCTCGTCCCCAAGGGGCATAATTGCAAGCATAAATACCAGAATCCCCATACCGCCAATCCAATGCGTAAAGCAACGCCAGAACTGAATACTTTTCGGCAGAGTTTCAATCTCCTGCAAAATGCTTGCGCCCGTTGTGGTAAAGCCGGATACCGTTTCAAACAAGCAATTTATATAGCCCGAAATAGAGCCGCTCAGATAAAACGGCAGTGCCCCCAGAACGGACATCACAATCCACGAAAGTGCAACCACAACAAAGCCCTCTCGCCCATAAATCCGCTTATTTTCCGGCTCACGGCTGGCCAGAACCGTCCCTACCATCAGGCAGGCGGTAATGGTTACGACAAATGCCGATGCCGCCTTTGTCTCCTGATACCATATAGAAATAAAGGCAGGCACTGCAAGCAGGGCAGCCTCTATTCGTATGATATTGCCCAGAATATAGGCAATCATATTAAAATTCATAACCCTTCACCAAATTTCAATCTATTATTTCAAAATATCCTTCAAGTCCGTCAAATGCTTATTTCTGGTAACAATAATCACGCTGTCATCCACCTCAATCATGTCATTACCGCCCGGAATAATAACTCTGCCGTTGCGGATAATCGTTGCCACCAGAACCTCGCTTTTCGTCTTCAAATCCTTGAGCGGCACACCCACCACGCTGGATTTTTCTCTTACCTTGAACTCCAATGCTTCAATTTGCTCATTTACCAGCTTATGCAGCGTTTCTACGTTACTGCTCCCTGCGGAATTCTGCATCGCGCGCACATAACGGACAATATTATTTGCCGCAATCATCTTCGGCGAAATAAAGCCATCAATATCCAGCGCATCCAGAATTTCATCAAAGGAAATACGGTTGATTTTCGCAATCACCTTGGAAACCTTTTTCGCCTTGGCATAAAGCGCAACTACGATATTTTCCTCATCCATCCCCGTCAGGCAGACCAGCGCATCCGTCTTTTCCAGACCCTCCTCCTGCAGGGTTTCCTTATCCGTCCCATCTCCGTGAATCACAACCGCTTCCGGCAGTGCCTCACATAAATATTCGCAACGCTTATAATCCAGTTCGATAATCTTTACGCGCACATGAGAAAGAATCAGCGCCTTTGCCAGATAATACGCCATTCTGCCGCCGCCCAGAATCATGACCGATTTTACCCCCGTACGGAACAGACCGATGGTACGGAAGAATTTTTCAATCTCACTATGCGATGCGGTCAGGTTGATTTTATCCCCTGCCTGCAATACAAAGTTACCGTTGGGGATATGCACCTCTCCTGCTCTCTGCACCGCGCAGATCAGAACCTTTACCTGAAACTCCTTATAAATCGCCCATAGAGGCATCCCATCCAGCACACTGTGGGGCGGAATCTTGACCTCTACCAACTCCACGCGTCCCCTCGCAAATACCTCGATTTTCAAAGCAGAGGGGAAGCGCAAAAGACGCAGAATTTCCGTTGCCGCCGCAAATTCGGGGTTTACCGTCATGCTCAGTCCAAGTTCTTCCTTCAATTCGTTAATCTGCTCATAATATTCGGGGTTACGCACACGGGCAATCGTATGCGGCACGCCTAGCTTTTTCCCAAGCAGGCAGGCAAGCATATTTACCTCATCCGCGGAGGTTGCCGCAATCAGCAAATCTGCCTCAGGCACACCTGCTCTTTTCTGGACAAGCATGCTTGCACCGTTCCCCTCCACACTCATAATATCCATCGTATTGGAAGCATTATTCAGAACACTTGTATTATTATCAATTACAATGATGTCATGTCCTTCACCGGAGAGCTGTCTGGCGATAGTGCCGCCGACCTTGCCATCCCCTACGATTACAACCTTCATGCTGTATCCTCCTTATCCTTTAAGGAAATTTTCTGACATTCTTCAATCCATCAAGCTATCATATCACTTTATTCCCAAAAATACAAGACTTTTCCAAGCTGCATGGCAATGAAAATCTCTGCCGCCCCGCAAGTAAAAAGGAAGCCTTGAAAGAAGGTTCTCCCAAGGCTCTGTATTCATTCTGTTTTTGTTTTATTTTCCGCATTTTTCCTTGAGGATTGCAGGCAAATCTGCCAGAGCAACCTCGCTCTTTTCACTGTTTGCCATATCCTTCAGCTCTACTCTGCCGCTTTCCAGTTCAGAATCACCAAGGATAACGGAATATTTTGCACCAATCTTATTGGCATATTTCATCTGTGCCTTTACACTGCGTTCCACAGTATCGCAGTCCGCCTGAATGCCTGCCTTTCTCAGCTCATAGGTCAGAGACTGTGCTTTCAAAAGTCCCTTTTCGCCCATAGAGCCGATATAAACATCTCTCTCAGGTGTTTCGGTAATGGCACCATGCTGCTTTTCCAGAATCATAATCAGTCTTTCAATCCCCAGACCAAAACCGACTGCGCCTGTAGGCTTTCCACCGATTTCCTCAACCAAATTATCATATCTTCCGCCGCCGCATACAGTCAGCCCATCGGATACAAACTCAAAAACCGTTCTGGTGTAATAATCCAAGCCACGCACAATCTTGGGATCAATGGTAAAGGCAATGCCGTTTGCAGTCAAAATATCCTGCACCTTCTGAAAATGTGCCGTACATTCCTCATCCAGACAATCCAGCACAGAGGGCGCATTTGCCACAATCTGCTGACAGCTTTCTTCTTTGCAGTCCAGCACACGCAGAGGATTCTTTTCAAAACGCTCCTTGCAGGTCGGGCAAAGCTTGTCCAGGTTCCGTCCGATAAATTCCTTCAGTGTTTTGTTGTATCTTGCACGACATTCGGGGCAGCCAAGGCTGTTCATGCGCAGCTCTACGCCCTCCACGCCCATTTCCTCCAGTAAAGCAGTTGCCACAGAAATAACCTCTGCATCCTGCGCCGCACTGTAGGAGCCAAGCATTTCAATGCCGAACTGGTGGAACTGTCTTTGTCTGCCTGCCTGTGTATTTTCACAACGGAAGGTCGGGGAAATATAATACAGCTTTGTGGGCTGTGCGTGGTTGTGCATTCCATGCTCGATATATGCACGCACCGCACCTGACGTTCCCTCCGGACGAAGTGTCAGACTTCTGTCCCCATCATCCGTAAAGGTATACATTTCCTTCTGCACAATATCTGTGGTTTCGCCAACCCCTCTGGCAAACAGCTCTGTAAATTCAAACGCGGGCGTGCGGATTTCACCAATGCCGAAGGTTTCGCAAATGCGTCTCATTTTTCCTTCGATTTCCTGCCAAGCCTTCACCTCTGCGCCGTAAATATCCTTTGTCCCTTTTACCAACTGAATCATACGTTACCTCCTTGGGGCAAGCCCGTTCTCTTTCTTTCTATCATTTCCTCTATGCGACCGATATAATCCTCAATGCTTTTTACGTTGAACACCCGTTCAATGCGGTCTGTTTCGGGGTCAACCGTTTTTGTGCTCGCGCCTGCGCCCGCCGCAAGGATAGTCTGCTTTTCCTCCATAATCTGTACATTATAGATGCCTTCCTTGCCGGGATGACAATAGCCGACATTTTCAAAATTGCCAACCATATTTTTCTGGCGATACATATAATACGGCTCCATGCCCATCCTCTCGGCGTATTCCGCGGAAATATCAAGCATTTCCTCCAAGGCTTCCGCCGTTGTCATGTCATGCTGTGCCAGCTCCTCTCTGAGTCGGGATGCACGCTTGACTGCAAGCGTATGCACCGTTACGTTATCAGGTGCCAGCTTCATGATTTCTTCCATGGTATTGCGGACATCTGCGGCATCCTCTCCCGGCAGACCCAAAATCAAATCCATATTGATATTCTGATGTCCTTCCTCTCTTGCCTCGCGGAACACCCGACGGATATCCTCCACCGTATGCTTTCTGCCAACCGCACGCAAGGTCTTATCGTTCATCGTCTGCGGATTGATGGAAATGCGGTTCACGCCGTACTCCTTTAAAAGCCGCAGCTTTTCTCTTGTAATCGTATCGGGGCGACCGGCCTCAACGGTATATTCCATGCTTTCATCGGGATGGAACAGCTCCTCTACCTTTTGCAGCAGACGCTCCAGCTGTGCCTCATTCAAGGAGGTCGGTGTGCCGCCGCCGATATAAATATTCTTCATCACGAAGCTTCTGCTGTATGCCGCAAGCCAATCCAATTCCTTGCACATGGCATCCAGATATTCATCCACCCGATTTTTATATTGGTGCAAAGGATATGCCGTAAAGGAGCAGTATAAGCATCTGGTCGGGCAGAAGGGAATCCCGATATACAGGCTGATTTCTTCGGGGCGGTTGTTCTGCAAAATCTTCTGCTCTGCCTTTGCCACCTTGAGCGCCAGTGCCGCCTTATGCGGCATCACAAGGTATTCCTCCGTCAAGAAGGAAAGACATTCCTTGTCCGTTTTGCCCTCCTCCAGCAGGCTGCTGATGAGCTTTGCAGGGCGCACGCCTGTCAGCAGTCCCCATTGGGGGCGAATTCCCGTTTCCGCCTTCAGCAGCTCATAAATCGTCCGCTTGATGATGCGCTTCTGTTCCTTTTCCGTCAGCATTTTTTCGTCATATTCCATCGACCATGCGGAAGCCTTCTCCCCACGGCGATAAAGCATTGCCGAAGCAATGCCCTCTTTCATCTCGCTTTTTACGGTAATCTCCGCATCCGTCACTGTGTCCGTGCGGATATAATGGCGGTTTGCCAAAAACACCTGTATCATTGTCTGCACATCATTTTGCAGCTCATGTCCCTCCAGAACATAGCTGATGGTTTCCGTATCCATACGCATCAGAACAGCTTCTCGCTGTCCAGCAGCAGTGTCACAGGGCCGTCGTTGACAAGGGCAACCTTCATATCTGTCTGGAAAATGCCATGCTGCACCTTCTTAATGCCCAGTGCTTCTGCCTTTTTGCACAGTCTGTCAAACAGCTCGCTTGCCACCTCAGGTGCCGCACCGCCGCTGTATCCGGGACGTCTGCCCTTTCTTGCATCCCCATATAATGTGAAATTGGGTACAATCAAAAGCTCCCCTTCAATATCCAACAGGGAAAGGTTCATCTTGCCGTTTTCATCCTCAAAAATACGCAGATTGATGACCTTATCCAGCATATAATCAATGGTCTTATCCGTATCTGTCCCCAGCATACCAAACAGCACCATAATCCCCTTGCCGATTTCTCCAACCTTCTGTCCGTCAATGGTGACACTTGCCTCTGTCACTCTCTGTAATACTGCTCTCATTTCTTCCTCCTAAGCCCTATATCAGCTCAAGCCGGAAACACGCTCCACCTCTGTCACATCCCGCAGATTTTTCAGCCGTGTCACCACACGCTCAAGCTGTTCCTTCGTTTTAATTTCAATCGTAACATTCAAAATTGCCTGCATATCCTTTGTGGTTCTCACATTAAAGCCCTTCACGGAAATATCATCATCCGCTAACTGACGGCTGATTTCCACAATCAAGCCAACCCTGTCATTCGCTACAACCTTCAGCTCTGCCAAATAAGAGGTATTGCTTTCTCCCTTGGCAAACTGCGTATCCCATTCGGCATTGATCAAGCGTCCACGTTCCTCATTGCTCAGATTGATGACGTTGATGCAGTCGGTACGGTGAATCGTTACCCCTCTGCCGCGCGTCACAAAGCCGATGATTTCATCCCCGGGCACCGGACTGCAGCATTTGGAAAAACGCACTGCAACATCGCCAATGCCCTCCACCACAACGCCGCTCTTGCTTTTATGCTTTTTCACAGGCTTCTGGTCGATGGTCTTTTCAAAATCCTTCAGCGCATCCTCTGCCGTCTGCGTCTTTCTCTTTTCCTTTAAATATTCATCCTTCAGGCGGTTAACAACCTGCCCTTCCTTCATGCCGCCGTAGCCGACAGCAGCCAGAAGCGCATCCCATGTCTTAAAATCGTATTTCACCAGAACGATTTCTTCCCATTCCGGGCGCAGCAAATCCTGCGGCTGATATCCCTTTTTCTTGATATCTGCCAGAATCATTTCGCGTCCACGGATGATATTTTCTTCCTTTTCTTCCTTCTTGAACCACTGCTTGATTTTTGTTCTTGCCTGTGCTGTTTTAACAATGGCAAGCCAATCCCGGTTCGGCCCCTTGGAATTCTGTGAAGTGATAATCTCTACAATGTCCCCGTTCTGGATTTTATGATCCAGCGGAACGATTTTATTATTTACCCTCGCGCCGACCATCTTATTGCCGACTGCCGAGTGAATCATATAGGCAAAGTCAATCGGGGTAGAATCCTTCGTCAGCTGGATAACATCCCCCTGCGGCGTAAAGGCATACACCTGTGTGCTGTAGATATTTAAATCCAGCTTAATGGTATCCAGATATTCCTTATTATCGGACATATCCTTCTGCCATTCCATAATCTGGCGCAGCCATGCCAGCTTTGCTTCCTCGCTTTTCTGCGCCTTACTCGATTTTTCGTTTGCCTTGCCCTCCTTATATTTCCAGTGGGCAGCAATACCGTATTCACTGGTGCGGTGCATTTCCCAGGTACGAATCTGCACCTCAAACACCTGTCCATGCGGGCCAATCAGTGTATTGTGCAGCGACTGATACATATTCGGCTTTGGCATAGCAATATAATCCTTAAACCGTCCGGGCATGGGGGTGTACGCCGTATGCACAATCCCCAGAACGGCATAGCAATCCTTCACGCTGTCCACCAGCGCACGGATAGCGAACAAATCATAAATCTGGTCAAGGGTTTTATTCTGGTTCACCATCTTCTTATAAATGCTGAAAAAGTGCTTTGTTCTGCCGTAAACCTTCCCCTTGATGCCGGCCTCGTTCATCTTCGTCTGTAATTCCTGTACCATGCTCTGCACGAACTGGTCACGTTCTTCTTTTTTCTTCTGGATTTTTGCCGCCAAATCGAAATACGCATCCGGATTCAGATATTTAAAGCACAAATCCTCCATTTCGGAACGGATTTTGGAAATACCCAGACGATGTGCCAGAGGAGCGTAAATATCCAGCGTTTCCTGTGCCTTCTCCCTCTGCTTTTCGGGTGTCATATAGTTTAACGTCCGCATATTGTGCAGTCTGTCCGCCAGCTTGATTAAAATAACACGAATATCCTTTGCCATGGCAAGGAACATCTTGCGGTAGTTTTCTGCCTGCGCCTCTTCCTTTGTGGTATAGGAAAGCTTGCCCAGTTTCGTCACACCATCCACCAATGCAGCAATTTCCTCGCCGAACAGGTGTGTAATATCCTCATAGGTATAAGGTGTATCCTCAATAATATCGTGCAGAATCCCTGCCGTGATGGTCTCCATATCCAGCTCCAGCTCCGCCAGAATATATGCCACCTTCAAAGGATGGATGATATATGGTTCGCCTGATTTTCTCTTTTGTTCCTTATGCGCTTCCACCGCCAGCTTATATGCCTTTTCCACCATGGAAAAATCATCGGACGGATGGTAGGTTTTGATTTTATCAATCAATTCCTTATATAATTGTTCATCAATCTCTGCCATACTCATCACCCCCTCTTATTGATAAAAATTTCTAATAATTTTGTCGAAAAAAGATTATAAAAATTATTATACAGTTTTATATGTATATTTTCAAGAATATTTCCACAAAAGTATGCCCTTGGGCGCAAGATTCTTTTGTCCTTTACAGTCTTTCCGCTTTTTCCGAAAAAAACTCCGCGACTCTTTTATTTTTTCCTTCCTTCCGCTATAATCTATATAAGATAAGTATAGATTATACCGCATGATAGATGCAGGAAACAAAGGAGTATTCACATGAAATTACAGAAATTATTAAGCTATGTGCGCCGCGCAGTAGATGATTATAGCATGATAGAGGAAGGCGATAAAATCGCGGTCGGCATTTCCGGCGGCAAAGACAGCATCTGTCTTCTGGTCGCCCTCAAGCATTTACAGCGCTTCTATCCCAAGCGGTTTGAGCTGGAGGCAATTACCGTCTCCCTCGGTCTGCCCGGCGCAAGCTATGACGGCATACAGGCACTCTGCAATGAGCTGGGCGTGCATTATACCGTTGTGGAAACCGATATCGGCAAAATCATTTTTGATGAGCGAAAAGAAAAAAATCCCTGCTCTCTCTGTGCAAAAATGCGGAAGGGCGCATTGAATGATATGGCGGAACAGCTTGGCTGCAATAAAATCGCTTTGGGGCATAATAAGGATGATGTTGTGGAAACCTTTTTTATGTCCCTGCTTTATGAGGGTCGCCTGAACTGCTTTGCTCCCGTTAGCTTCTTGGACAGAAAAAAACTCTATTCCATCCGCCCGCTGATGTATGTGCCGGAATGGGAATGTCGCAGCTTTGTCAATAAAAGCGATATCCATATCGTAAAAAACCCCTGTCTTGCCGACGGAAATACCAAGCGGCAGGAAACCAAGGAGCTTCTGGCAGAGCTTTCCCTACGGTATGATAATTTGCAGGAAAAGGTATTCGGTGCCATCAAGCGTTCCTCCCTAAAGGGTTGGAATCATGAGGAATAAGGAAGGTGAGCCTGATGTCTGATTACCGTGAGGAACTGAAAAATAAGGAAACCCTGCGTCTTCGGGAAATCCAGAGGGAGCTACCCCCCTTCGTGCAATCCTTCTTTCGCGGCATTGCACAGACCACCTCTACCAAAACCCGTCTGGCGTATGCCTACGATTTGCGGATTTTCTTCCGCTATCTTTATGAGGAGCATCGTACTCTCGGCGGCATCGAGCCGAAGGATTTGACCGCAGCGCATTTGAGCGAAGTCACCTCGGAGGATATTGACTGTTTCATGGAATATCTTTCCTATTATATTCGCCCCGATTATGAAAACCCTGCCTATGGCAAGGAAATGCACAACGAGGAAAAAGGGAAATCCCGTAAGCTTGCCGCAGTGCGGATGCTGTTTAAATATCTGTATAAGAAAAAAATTATATCAGCGGACCCTGCCTCTTTGGTCGATACCCCGAAAATCCACGAAAAAGCTATTGTGCGTCTGGATGTGAACGAAATGGCAAACTTTCTGGATGCAGTGGAAAGCGGCGAAAAGCTGACCGACCGCCAGAAGGTCTTTCATGAAAAAACAAAAAAGCGCGACCTTGCCATGATGACGCTCCTGCTTGGGACGGGGATGCGTGTTTCCGAATGTGTCGGCATCAATATTAAGGATCTGGATTTTCAGAATAACGCCGTCAAGGTTACCCGTAAGGGCGGCAACGAGGTTTTCCTCTATTTCGGCGAAGAAGTACGGGAAACCCTCGCGGATTACTTAGAAGAACGGCAGAATGCCCCAACCAAGGATGAAAATGAGGATGCCCTCTTTCTTTCGAGTCAGGGCAAACGCATCGGCGTGCGGACGGTGCAGAATATGGTCAAAAAATACGCACAGGGCGTTACCATCAAAAAAATCACGCCCCATAAGCTGCGCAGTACCTTCGGTACGAATCTCTATCAGGAAACAGGGGATATCTACTTAGTGGCGGATGTGCTGGGGCATGCCGATGTCAATACCACCCGGAAGCATTACGCCGATATCGAGGACAGCCGTCGCCGCATGGCAGCAACCCGCATCAGATTAAGAAAGGACTGAGCCCCATGGAACATAAAAACTGTCTGAAAAAAGTCACCGCTGTTTTTTCCGCGCATGAGGCAGCCCCCATTTGGAAGCTGCGCCATTTCGCCGTTCTTGCTCTGCTGACAGAGATAGGCGGAGAACTGCATTTCATTCTGACAAAACGCGCCGCAGGGGTAAATCAGCCGGGGGATGTCTGCTTTCCCGGCGGACATCGGGAACAGGGGGAAACCCTCAAGCAAACGGCCCTGCGGGAAACCGAGGAGGAAATCGGCATCTCTCAAAAGGATATTCGCCTTCTGGGGAAAAGTGACTTCATGCTGACGATTTATCGTGGCATGATTCAGCCCTATATCGCCTATATCCCCTATGAGATTTACAAAACCGCAACCCCAAATCCCAAAGAGGTTGCAGAAATTTTCACCGTCCCTCTGCGTTTCTTTCTGAAAACCGAGCCGGAGCGGCATGATACCGTCTGGAAGGTCATAGAATCCCCCGATTTCCCCTACGAAAAAATCGAAGGCGGCAAAAATTACCCCTTTAGCAAGAGCAAAACCACACAGCTTTTCTATGAATATAACGGGCATATCATCTGGGGCTTCACCGCGCAGGTGCTTCGCAATATCATCGAGATTCTAAACGAGTCTAAGCCGAAATTTTAAAAGCAGCTAAAAAAAGAAAACCATAAGAAAGGTGTGTCCGGATAAGAAACCTTGCATTCTGAAATGCCGAAAGCTATTTCATTTTCTTCATGTTTTCTTATCGGGACACACCTAATTTCCCTATGGTTTTTGTGTTATTTCTTCTTTTTATTATTGTAGGCCTTTTTCCGTTCCTTATCCAAAACCGCTTTTTCCGCCGCCCTTGCCTTCTTCTGCTCCAGCATCACATCAATATCCTCCGGCAGCTCCAAGGTCAGCCTGCCAAGCTTGCCGCCACGGTATTCATCCATCAGAATTTTGCCTGCGCGTTCCAAATCAGGTTCGTCGCCTTTTTTCTTGAAGCCGCGTGCCATCGCGATTTTTTCCAGAATTACATGCGGCTCCTCAATCGTATCGAATGTAATCTGATACCGATTCCGCAGGCAGTCGGGATTTCTGGAAATCATGTGATTGATAAAGGCAATCGCCATATTTTCGGGGTCAAGAATATCATCATTGATTGCACCCGTAAACGCCAGCTTCAGCCCCACCTGCTGGTCCTCAAATTTCGGCCAGAGGATGCCCGGCGTATCGAGCAGCTCAAAGTCCTTTTTTAATTTTATCCACTGCTTGCCACGGGTCACGCCGGGTTTATCCCCGGTTTTCGCCGTTACCTTCCCCACATATTTATTGATAAATGTGGATTTTCCCACATTCGGGATACCCACAATCATGCTGCGAATGGGTACATTGATACGCCCTCTTGCTTTCAGCTTCTCAATTTTTTCCTTCATTAAGCCGCGTGCCGTTTCCGTCACCTCACCCAAGCCGTTGCCCTTCAGCGCATTGATGCGAATCACACGGAAGCCCTGCTTTTCAAAATATTCCTGCCAGATATCGGTTGCCCTTTCGTCCGCAAGGTCGCATTTATTCAGAAGCAGAATGCGGTGCTTATTCTTCGCAAGCGTATCCAAATCCGGATTTTTGCTGCTGTATGGAATTCTTGCATCTACCAGTTCGATGACAATATCCACCAGAGAAATATTTTCCTCCATCATTCTGCGGGTTTTTGTCATGTGCCCGGGATACCATTGAATATTGTTCATAGCTACCTCTTTCTATTTTCACTCAGATTTTTTATTTGATAAAGCCAATGGAGCTAAAGGGATACAGTCGAAATACAACCTTCCCCATCAGGTTCTCCTTCGGAATCGCGCCGACCGATTTTCTACGGCTGTCGGAGCTTGCGTTTCTGTTGTCCCCCATCACAAAATAGCTGTTTTCGGGAACTATATAAGGGTACTCAATATTCCCCTTTGTATCCATCGGCGCTTTGATATAGTCCTCCTTCACCAACTCCCCATTGATATACAGAGAGTATATCGTATCTTCGTCGTCCCCATTATCTCTAAGGTCAATTTCGTCCCCGGGCAGACCAATCACGCGCTTGATGATATTTTTCTTTTCGTCATTCAGACGGCAGATAACAATATCACCCTTTTTCAGCGTACCAAAGGAGGTGCTCAGCTTATTGATAAACACAAAATCGCCATGGTAAAAATTCGGCTCCATGGAAGACCCCTTTACCAGAACCGTCCCCATTACATTACGCAAAACCACAATCACAACAACCAGCAGCACCAGCTGCAGCAGCATGGGCATTCCCTTCTTTTCCTTTTTTCTTCTTGTAGGCTTCTGTTCTTCCTGCTTTTCGATTGTCTGCTCCATTCCAAAGACCTCCTTTATCCAAACGCATTTTTTCGTCAAAGGCAAAAGCCCTTCTGCCTCTCACGAAAAAAGTCTCGATGAAACTTGTTCATCGAGACTGCTTTTTCTCGTTCCGGTACAAAATGTACAGCTTATTTCAGAACTTCTTTAACCTTAGCTGCTTTACCAACTCTGTCTCTCAGGTAGAACAGTTTAGCACGTCTTACAACACCACGTCTTACAACCTCGATACGGTCGATTCTGGGAGAGTGTACGGGCCATGTTCTTTCAACGCCAACGCCGGAAGCGATACGTCTTACTGTGAAAGTTTCTCTGATGCCGCCGCCCTGTCTTTTGATAACAACGCCTTCGAACATCTGCAGTCTTTCTCTTGTACCCTCTACTACTTTAGCATAAACACGGATTGTGTCGCCAACGTTAAAAGGAGTTACTTCGCTTTTCAGCTGTTCATTTTCCAGTTCTCTGATGATATCCATTGTATTTCCTCCTTATGCACCTTAGACGTTCTTACCCCGTCCCTTTGACAGCGGCATTGGACCGTCCGTAATCAACATGAAAAATTATACCACGCCCGAAAGGGCATTGCAAGCACTTTTTTCCGAAAAACAAAGGTTTTTCAGGCTTTTCAGACTGCTCCGTAAAGCTTTGCGGCAAGCAGCACGCTTAACGGCAGCGTTGCCATGGAAAGAACCGTTGTCCAAAGCACAATATCCGAGGACATCTTATCCCCATAGCCGTATCTGCCGACCATCATCGGCACGACCGCCGCCGAGGGCATGCAAACGGAAAGCAGGAACACCGACTTTGCAAGACCATCCGCAGGAATAAAAAGCATTGCAAGAATTGCCAGTGCAGGCATCCCAATCATCTTCACCACGCTGATTTCCAGTGCCATTTTTTCTTTAAAGAGCTGCACGATGCCGCTGCCGCCTGCCAATGCGCCAATATAAATCAGAGAAAGCGGTGTGGATAAATCCCCGACCTTTGTCAAAAAGCCAAACACCACCGTCGGCACAAAGCGCGCCGTATGCGTCACCGCAAGCAGAAGCCCCAGCAGAATGGAAATGCAGTTCGGATTGATTGCTCCCTGTAAGAAGCTTTTCCCGATTGCCGCCGCACCTGTTGCTTTTTTATCGGAAATGACATACACGCCATACGTCCAGATATACAGATTCAGTGCCAGTACCCCTGCGGACATATAGATAATCCCCGCCTGCCCGAAGAAAATCATCGTGACGGGCAAGCCGATAAAGCCCGTATTCAGAGAGCCTGTTGTCAGGTCAATCATCGGCAGAAGGCGGCTGTCCAAGCCTCTTTTCCGTCCATACTGCCGCATCAGAAAGCCGAACAGAATCATCATGGCTGCCTGCCCTGCGGCAGAAAAGAGAAATGCCTTCAGTACCCTGTCTGTAATCTCAATCCCTGCAATCGTAGTAATCAGCATCGCAGGAATCGTCACGCGCATGACCATATTGCCTACGTTTTTATTTGTTTCCATCGGCAGGTATCCCTTTTTATTGCAGTAATACCCCACCAGAATCAAACCAAAAAGTATAAAAAATTGTCCGTACATACCTTATCCCTCATCTATTCTTTTGTAAAAAAGAGCGGCATTAGGTGTGTCCCAATAAGAAAACATGAAGAAAATGAAATAGCTGAAAGCCTGCGGATATAAGGAAGTTTCCCGCAGGCATCCTTTGACTTAGGCTGTCAAGGGGAACTGACACAGTAGCCACAGTTTTCAGCATTTCAGAATTCAAGGTTTCTTATCTGGGCGCACCTTTACCACCCTTCCTTTTTTCTCATTCGTAATGAATCACAGCCTCGACTCTGCAATCGGGCAAGGCCTTTCTGCCGTTCAGAAAATCCAGTTCTATCAAAAATGCGGAGGCAACGACCTCTGCGCCCATTTCCTCTACCATCTCCATAATCGCCTTTGCTGTGCCGCCTGTTGCCATCAGGTCATCTACAATGACAACCTTCTGTCCGGGCTTGATGGCATCCTTATGAATTTCGATTGTTGCCTTACCGTATTCCAGCTCATATTCCTTGCTGATGGTTTCCGCAGGCAGCTTTCCTGCCTTTCTCACAGGAACAAAGCCCTTCCCCATATTATATGCCACAGGCATCCCGAAGATAAACCCTCTGGATTCGGGGCTCAGCACCAAATCAAAGGAAACATCCGCAAGGCTTGCCGTTATGGCATCCACAGCGTCCTTCAGCCCCTCTGCATCCTTCAGCAGTGTTGTAATATCGCGGAAGATCACACCCTTCTGAGGGTAATCCTCAATTGATCTGATCTTGTCCTTTAAATCCATCCCATATCCTCCTCATTTTGCAAATCGAAAATCCTTTAGTATCAACTGTACATTGCTTCTGCCGCGATAGCTGTTGATTTCAATGCTATACACAATATCCAGCAGCTGCGGCAAAAGCCCACTGTTTATTATTTTATCACAATCCTCTGCCGGATACAACGCTTTCAGCATTTCTCTGAGCGGTTCATAGCCATCAAAGGAGATTGCCGAAAGGCGAATCCCATTTTCCGGCTCGGAAAGCGTCAGCCGAAGGATATCTTTATTCTTCCCTATCAAATCCACACGGTCAGCATGAATCCCCTTGGATGCAAATAACGGTGCAGGGTTGCCCTTGCCGAAGGGCGCAAGCGTCTGCAATTCCTTTGCAAGCCCTAAGTCAATCTCCGCAAAGGAAAGTGCATCCTCCAGCCGCAGAATCGGAATCATCTGCTCCTCCGTCAGGGTACAGCCTTCATTGAGCCGTCTGCGCAGAACGGGGATGTTTTCTACAGGCAGAGAAAGCCCTGCCGCCATGGCATGTCCGCCAAAGCGCGTAAATAAATCCCGATTGGCAAACAATGCCTCAAACAGATGATAGCCCTCAATGCTCCTGCCTGAGCCCTTTGCTCCGTCCTCGCTGTCCGTAATCAAGATGGTCGGGCGATAATATTTATCCTTGATTCTGCCTGCAACAATCCCTGCAATGCTTTCGTGAATCTCCGCATCATACAGCACAAGCACCCTATCCTGCAAAGCACCGTCTTCCTGCAGGGCGATATCCGCACGCTCCGCCGCTTCCTCTGTCAGCTGCTTGCGTTCCGCATTCAGCATCACCAGATGCCTTGCCTTCTCCCTCGCTTCCTTCTCATCCTGCGTGCAGAAAAGCTCCACCGCAAGCCTGCCGCTTTCTAGCCGTCCTGTCGCATTGATACAGGGCCCAATGATAAAGCCGATATGATATTCCGAAATGACCTTATCCGAAAGCCCCGCCTCCTCAATCAGCACGCGCAGCCCAATATTTTCCGTTTTGCGGATTTCCGCAAGCCCCATCTGCACAAGCGCACGGTTCTCCCCCAGTAAATCCACAATATCACAGACGGTCGCAATGCCTGCAAAGGTCAAAAGCTGTCGTTCCAGCCCCTCATCCGTAATTTCAAATATCTGCAAAAAGTGATGCGCAAAGTAATAGGAAAGTCCTCCGGCGCACATCTGCTTAAAGGGATAGGGGCAGGCTCGCTGCTTCGGGTCAATGATAGCATCCGCCGCAGGCAGAATATCTCTGCGCTCCTCTCCCTCGCCCCGAAAGCCGGGCTCATGGTGGTCAAGCACTACAACCGTCATGCCCTTTTCCTTCGCAAGCGCAATTTCCTGCAGTGCCGCAATGCCGTTATCACAGGTGAAAAGCACTTCTATGCCTTCTGCCGCAAGCTGCTCCACCGCCCTCAGGTTCAGCCCATAGCCCTCCTTCTGCCGATGCGGCAGATAAAAAACAGCATTGCCGCCACATCGCAGAATCGTCTGATATAAAATAGAGGTGCTCATCACCCCGTCCACATCATAATCTCCATACACGGCAATTCTCTTTCCTGCGCGAATCGCTTCCGCAAGCAGAGAGACTGCCTGCGAAAAATCCTTCATTTCCAGCGGATTTCCTAATGCCGCCGTACCGCCGCAGAGAAAATTCCTTGCCGCCTGTCTGGAAGATAGCTCCCGATTGGCAAGCACTGCCGCTGTTGCCCGGCGGATACCCAAATCCCGCGCCATTGCCGCCGTATCTATTTTCGTTCGTTTTAAAAGCCAGCGTTTCATTCCGCCACTCCTTTCATACCTCTCCATCATACCATAGCAGGGCAAAAGAAAAAAGCGTTGTTTCGGATAAACCAAAGAACAACGCTTTCTTTTCCTCTCGCAAGTCAAAATCCTGATTTCGACTGATCGTTATACGTCTTTTTCCGCCTTGGGCAGCAATGTGTACCAGATGGAGCCGGAAATACAAATGGAAGAATATGCACCGGCAATGATACCAACCATCATAGGCAGTGCGAATTCCTGAATGGAAGGCACACCAAGGAAATAAATGGCACCAATGGTAAACAATGTTGTCAGGGATGTATTGATGGAACGCGCCAATGTCTGGCTGATGCTCTTATTGATGCGTTCTGCTGTCTGGTTTCTCTTGAATGCCCCTTTATTTTCACGAATACGGTCGAAAATAACAATGGTCGAGTTTACGGAATACCCCAGAATCGTCAAGAGTACCGCAATAAAAGCATTATTTACGGGAATACGGAAAATCGCATACGCCGCCAGAACCACCAGCACGTCATGAATCAGCGCCAGAATGGCACTGCCGCCTGCGCGCACATCCTTAAACCGAATAGAAATATAAATCAGCATTGCTACTGCCGCAATCAGCGTTGCCTTGATGGCTGCACGCTGCATTTCACCGCTGACCGTACCGCTGATATCATTCGCTTCTGTCAGTGTCGCTTTGGAATATTCCTTCTGGATTGCTTCCACCAGAGCCGTACGCGTAGGGCTGTCGATGGACTGCAATTTGATTTCTACGTTATTTGTCCCCAGAACCTCCTGAATCTGCGGACTGGATTGATCGGTTACGTCCTTGATAATGGAAATCAGCTTGTCATTATCATATTTACCGTTCATATTCAGTTCCATGGAGGTACCGCCTGTAAATTCAACGTCCCAGTTGAGTGCGCCCTTACCTGCCTGTGCATTGGCAATCATAAAGCCAAAACCAATAATAATGACCAGCAGGGAAAGGATAAAGAATTTTTTTCTGTTTTGAATAATCTGCATTTTCCCCACCTCCTTATTTCATTCTCAAGCCGTAATATTTGGGATTCTGCACACCGGCATACATCAGACCGTTCACAATCACACGGGTAATAAAAAGCGCAGTGAACATGGAAATCACAATACCAATCATCAGTGTAGTTGCAAAGCCCTTCACTGTACCACTGCCTAAGAAGAACAGAACCGCCGCCGCAATCAACGTGGTTACATTACCATCCAGAATGGCAGGAGTTGCTCTCTTGAAGCCTGCCTTCAGCGCATTGCGCAGGCTCTTACCCAGAACCAGTTCTTCCTTCACACGCTCAAAAATAACGATATTCGCATCTACCGCCATACCTACCGAAAGCACAATACCTGCGATACCAGGCAATGTCAGCGTCACATGGAACAGACTCAGCGCCACCAGCTCCAGGCCAATATAAATCACCAGTGCCCAGTCTGCCGCAAAGCCCAGCAGCTTATAGGCAAACAGCATATAAATCAGTACCAAAGCGATACCGATAATACCTGCCTTAATTCCTGTGGAAAGCGCATCCGCACCAAGGCGCGCACCTACGTTCTTCATCTGAATTACATTCAGGTTAAACGGCAGAGAGCCTGCACGAATGAGGGACGCAAGCTGTTCTGCCCCCTCCGCGGTAAAGCTGCCCGTAATCATTGCCTGTCCGTTTGTGATTGCTGTCTGAACAGTCGGCGCACTGATTACCTCATTATCCATAATAATATAAATCTGCTTACCAATATTGTTCGAGGTTGCCTCTGCAAATCTTTCCGTCCCCTCTTTGTTGAACTCCAGTGCAACATAGGGCTGAGAAGCGCCGTTTTTGCTTGTGGAACCAACCTGCTTGGTTGCATCCTTTACCATATCACCTGTCAGCAGCACATTGCCGTCCTCATCTGCAAAGGAAAGCTGTGCGGTCTGTCCGATTTCCTGAATGGCTTCCTCCGCATCCTCCACACCGGGAATCTGCACGCGGATACGCTTGTCCCCCTCACGGGCAACCTCAGCCTCTGTCCAGCCCTTCCAGTCCAATCTGCCCTGCAAAAGGGAAATTGCTGCCTTCATTTCATCGTCTGTTACAGATTTCTGGTCTGCTTCGTAAACGATATCTACACCGCCACTCAAATCAAGACCCTGCTCAATGCGATGAACACTCAATGCCTTTTTGGAACCAATCCCCTTATAGGAGATTGCACTCAGCGCAACTGCCACAATGAGTGTCAGCAAAAGCATCATTCTGCCTTTCATCTTCATCTTTTTTCTCCATCCTTTCATGCTGTTTTCTTACGCAAAAAAGGGATGAATCTTTCCTTGTTCTCTGTCAGCGGAAGGATCCATGCCCCTTTATTCCGTTTATCACAAAATTTATTTTAGCATAAAATGATGGATTTGCAAGTTTATTTTCTAATTCTGTTGCACTATCTGCGGTTTACCCCCAGAATTCCGCCGATGCCTCCTGCCGCAAGTGCCACTGCAAGCGTCATCAGCCCCGAAGCATGCAAAACGAAGGAATCCGCCGCAAGGCTTGTAATAGCATAAAGCAGCGCGGTGTAAACAAGCCCTGCCAGAGCCCCCCATAGCAGCCCCCGTTTCCTTTTGCACGCCGCCCAGTCATAGCCTGCCGCCACCGCAGAAAGCGCCGTACAGATGAGAGAAACCAAAGGCAGACTTTCCTCCGAAGCAGCGGTATAGGTCAGTATCATTCCAAAGCCGATAAATATAATACAGGTGATGGCAAAGGCAATGCCCATGCCGCGCAGAAGGCAAAGCGCCGTGCCGCCCGTCTGCCTTTCGCGGTTTCGACGGCTATGATTCTCCTTTTTTTCTCTTTTTTCCTTCTTTCCTTTTTCCTTCCTCAAAAAATCACATCCTATCCAAACAGACCTCTCTGGTTTTATTTTATGGGTCTTTTGGAAAAAGTATGCTATACTGATAAAATAGAAAGGAGGCGTTGCTATGCAAGATTCCTCTATTATAGATTTACACTGCCATTCCACCGCATCGGACGGCACCTATGCCCCCAAAGAGGTTGCAGCACTGGCGCTGAAAATCGGGCTTTCCGCCATCGCCCTGACCGACCATGATACCATTGACGGTCTGGCGGAATTTCAAGCCGCAGGAAACGCCCTCGGTATCGAAGCCATCGCAGGCATTGAATTTGCCGCGCTCTGGGAGCATTTCCACCGTCCCGAAATCCATATTGTCGGCTTAGGCTTTGACCCGACGCATCCCGTTCTCAAGGGTCGCATGGAAACCATCCGAAGCAGCCGTGATATCCGTAACCGAAGAATGTGCGAAAGGCTTTCGTCCATCGGTCTGCATCTGACTTTGGACGAGGTGGCGGCAAACGCAGGCGGTGAAATCATCACGCGGGCGCATTTTGCGAATATTCTGCTCGAAAAGGGCTATATCAAAAAGAAGGCGGACGCTTTTACCCGTTATATCTCCCCCGGTCTGCCGGGCTATGTGGAGCGAGAATTTCTCTCCCCTGCCCTCTGCATCGAAACCATCAAGGCGGCAGGCGGCGCGGCGGTTCTGGCGCATCCTACGCTTTATGAACTGGATGTAGCGCAGCTGGAAATCCTTTGCAGGGAGCTGATTCCCTATGGTCTGGACGGCATCGAGTGCCAATATTCCACCTATACTCCCGAACAGACAAAGGAAATCACCGCCCTTGCCAAGCGGCTGGGTCTGCTCCCCTCCGGCGGCAGTGATTTTCACGGAAAAAATAAACCCGATATCTATCTCGGCAGCGGAAAAAATAACCTCGCCATTCCCTATGCCTTCTGGGAAAATCTGAAAAAAAGAACACACCGATAACGCAAAAAGAGGACGATTTTCATCGTCCTCCATTTATTTTGTTTCAACTTATTTCATAATTTCAACCATCTTTTCGTCCTCCTGAGGAGTGTAGGTTACGGTATAGCCAAGCTGTTCAAAGGCTCTTACACCAACGAATGCTTTGCCGTCCTGCAAAAGTACATTCATATTCACGCGCTTGCCGTTCTGCATCACATAAGCGGTCTTTGTGGCTTTTTCCCAGCCGACATCCTCACCCAGCATATCGCAGATATCACGCAAGGGCAGGTATGCTCTGCCGTTTTTCACAACCAGATCGGTATAATCATAATTGCCGCCGAATACCGCACTGCCTTCTTTTCTGTTTGCCTGCAAGCTTGCTTCGTTATCGCCGCCCCAGCCCCATGTCGCGATTACGCCGACAACAGGGTTATATTTATTTTCCAGACGCGCCATCTGGTTCTGCAGCTCCTCCAATTTCATGCCGCCCTTCGGAATCGTTACGGTTTCGTTGGAGCTCATCATAGTAGAATCTGTGGTAATCTTCGCAACCCTTTTGCCGTTATGGGTTACATCATACACCTCTGTAGAACGGAAGCCTTCTGCCAGCTGTTTTACCTCCGCATTATATTTGAAGCTGTTCAGAACCATGGAAACGCTGGGTTCTTTCACAATTTCCTTTAACATTGCACTTAAGTCGCTCGCACCGTCCACGAAGTCCTGCTCCGATGCCTTCAGCTCTGCAAAGCCTTCCTTTATCCGCGCCCTATCCTCTGCACTTGCATTCATGCTATCCATTACAGTCATCATGTAGGCTTCGGTTGCATTCAGTACCTGCTCAGGGTTCTTGCCGATGAAATCAAGCATATTGATCATCAGCTGTGCCACCTGCTGTCCGTCTGCCTGAATCGCATAGCCGCCGCTGATTTTCTTTACCATGCCCGTTTCAAAGCCCTTGAATGCATCCTCATAGAAGGTAAATACGGCATCCTGTAGGCCGCTCATGCTTACACCTTCCATGTCAACCCCTGTCATATCCTCGGCAGAAATAAGTGTAATATATTTCTGCTGTCCCAGTGCTGCCTTGAAATCTCTTGCAAAGGCCTCTGTGAAAAGATAACTGTCATTCTTTTCTTCCACAGCCCCTGCAAGCTGATATGCACCCAGAAGGGTATCTGTTGTCACAACAACGCCATCCGTCAGGCTGTAATACACCGTACCCAAATCGTACTTCTTGCCTTCGTAATTCACATCAAAGGACATATCGTATTTCATTGTATCCATATCCAGATTCATGTCATAATCCATCTGCATGGTCTTTCTGCCGTCAGGGAATTCCCCAACTGTCGCAACCATATCCGCACCCGTTGCTTTTGCAACATCTGTCATAAACAGCTCCAGTGCATCAAAGTTGATGTCCGCCTGCATCGTTCCCTTTACCTCACAGGTCTTCATGGTATCCATTGCATTTGCTGCCATCTTCAGATAGCCCAGCTCATCCGTCGAACAGCCCGAAAATGCTCCCACACACATAACACCGCAAAGCAGTGCCGCCAGTTTCTTTTTCATAAGTAAACGCCTCCTTTTTCAACCTTTTTTGGTTATCTTGCAGATTTAACCTATGAATATTATAGCAAAGACTTCCCTTCCAAACAATAGAAACAAAGGAAATTTAAGCTTTTCTTATGAATTTCATGCAAAAAAAAGAAGCGTCCTTCTGTTTCCGAGACACCTCTTTTCGCCTTCTTTTCTTTTGTTTGTTTTGCTTCTTTATTATTTTGCTTCCTTTTCTGCGGAAAACAGCCGGAATTTATCGGTGAAAATCGTTCCTTCCCCTACCTTGCTTTCCACCAGAACCTCTCCATCATGACAATCGATAATCCAGCGCGCAATGGCAAGCCCTAAGCCCGTACCGGAAACTTCCTTATTTCTGGATTTATCCGCACGATAAAAACGGTCGAAAATCTTACGCAGATCCTCCTCCGCAATGCCTGCGCCGTGGTCTTCCACGGAAACATAGCCGAAGCTTGCATCCTTCCAGACCCGCACCGCAATCTTACTGCCGTTCGGGGAATATTTCAAGGCATTCTCGCCATGAATCCACAGTAGCTGCTTGATTAAATCATATTCCGCAAAAATTTCCACCTCATCCTCCGCTGTAAAGGTGATGCTTCTGCCCTCCTGCAGCAAATCCATTTCACGCACCAGCTCTGCCGCAATCTCGTTCAGAGAAACCCTCGTTTTCTGCACATGCAGCTTGTTTTGGTCGCCCTTCGCCAGAAAGAGCAGCTGACGGATGAGCGCACTCATGTGGTTGGTTTCCGTCAGGATAGAATCGATGGATTCCTGCAAAACCTCAGGATCGCTCTTGCCCCAGCGGTTAATCAGATTCGCATAGCCCTGAATGACGGCAATGGGTGTCCGCAGCTCATGGGACGCATCGGAAATAAACTGACTCTGCCGCTGAAACGCCCCATCTAATCGGTCAATCATGGAGTTAAACGTAATCGTCAGCTCCTTCATTTCATCCTCAGGGCCCTCCGTGGAAATCCGCTGACTCAAATCCTCGACGGAAATCCGCTCTGCCGCTGAGCGAATCGCTTCAACGGGGCGCAGAATACGGTCACTGATGTATTTCCCAATCAGAAATGCACAGCAAATCCCAAAAATATCCACAATCAGCATTTTTGCAAGAAAATTCCGCATCATGTAGGCGTTATTCCCCATCATTTTGAACACCTGAATTCGATACGCATCCGTATCCGTTTCAAAATGGTTCGTTAGCAGCATAAACTGCTGGTCTGTGCTGTTTTCCAGAATATATTCCACATTGCCGCTTTTGTTTTCTCTCCGCCCGTTAATCTGGTAGCCCTCTCTGTATAGCTCATTCTCTCCAATCACAGGCGGCTTGCCCGCACCGCTCTGCGGCTTTTGCTTGCTCGGAGGCTCCCCTTCGGGACGAAACAGAAACGGCGGCATCTCTCCCTCAAAATTGTTGTAGGTTTCATTTGCTTCTCTGCTGTAAATACTGACCTTGACATATTTATCCTCCAGCAGCTCTCTCAGGCTTTTATCGCTCAGCTCCGTATTTGTCTGCAAAAATTCCTGTACCTGCGTCATGGTCTCCTGCAATTCTCTACGCATTTCGCTCTGCTGCAAGCCGGAGATGTTCAGCATCACAAAGCCACTGATAAACAGCAGGGACAACGAAAAAATCCCCCCGTAAAGCAGCGTGATTCGCTTGGCAATCGCCATGTGCTGAATTCCCTTCAGCCACTCCTTATTCTTCCTTGACATAATATCCTACCCCTCGAATGGTCAGAATGTATTTTTTCCCAAAGGCTTCATCAATCTTCGCACGCAGATAGCGGATATACACATCCACCACATTTGTTTCGCCGATGTAGCTATAGCCCCAGACCTCATTCAAAATCTGTTCTCTCGTTAAAACAATATTCTTATTCTGTACCAGATAGGTCAGAAGCTCATATTCCTTCTTTGTTAAATCAACCACCTTGCCATCGACCGTTACCATTCGCTTTTCCGTATCAATCTCCAGATTCTGTACCTGCAAAGTTGTCTTTTTCGCAGTATTGCTTCCCTCGCTGTGCTTGAATGCCACACGCATTCTTGCGAGCAACTCCTCAATCGCGAAGGGCTTTGTCAGGTAGTCGTCCGCACCGCTGTCCAGTCCGGCAACCTTATCCATCACCTCATCCTTTGCCGTCAGCATAATGATTGGTACCTGCGAAAATTTCCGTACCCTGCGGCAGATTTCAATACCGGTCAGCCCCGGCAGCATCAGGTCAAGCAAAACCATGTCGAATTCCTGATTCGTGATCATCTCCATCCCCACTCTGCCATCATGGCAGGTCGTTACATCGTAGCCCTCATATTTCAATTCCAGCTCTACAAAACGAGCCAGCTTCACCTCATCTTCAATCAGAAGGATTTTTTTTCGTTCCATTTTCCCACTTCCTTCAATCATATTTTTATCAGTATACCAATTCTTTTTTTGTTTGTCTTGTTTTTATTCCTTTTAGTATGCTTTTTTTGTCTTAAAGGCAGTTTCAAAATAGATTAAAATGTCATTAAAATATAGAAATTACAGGTGAATCTTTGGAATCTTTCCCCTCTGCAGTTGCAGAGAAAAAGCTTTTTCGCTATAATATTATCCGAACCATAAAAAAGAATCTAGGAGGTATTTAAAATATGAAAAAGAAGCTAGCTCTGCTTTTGGCAACCCTTTTGCTCTTTGGCTCCGCCGCCTGCGGCAAAACCGATACTGCCGACGATACCCAACAAGAAATTCAGACAGAATTTAACCTGCCGAAATGCGGTCTTTCCTACACTATTCCCGATGCATGGGTAGAAATGGAAAATACAAACCTCATCCCCGCGTCCTATGTCAAGGTGAACGGCGATATCTATGCAAAAATTCAGTATAACTATGCGCCTGATGAAAATATGGAGCCGCTGAATGATGCCGAATCCACCATTGCTGTGGAAGAACTGATGACCCCTATCGTGGAAATGCTCGTTGTGCGAACAGAAAATCTGGAAACAGATGAAGTAAAAGAGGAAATGGACTTTTTCAAGAGTGTGGAAAAAATCGGCGTAAAGGGTGATTTCCAATTCTTCTTCCTGACCGATTATGCCGACGGCATCGACCACTTCTCCGCAGAAGCACAGGCAACCTTCCGCGAATTGGAAAGCTATCTGCCGGAATTGCGCGAAAGTATTGAAATTTCCCTGCCGGATGAGGAAGCGGTGCTGGATGAAGCAGAGGAAAACAGCAAATATCTCAACTTCATTTCCAATACCCTTGATGGCGACCCTGTCACCTCCGCTGTTTTCTATGATTACGATATGACAGTGGTAAACTTCTGGGCAAGCTACTGCGAGGAGGACAACATCAATGAACTGGATACCCTGCAAAGCTTCTACAAGGATTTGCAGAAAAAGCATCCAAACGTAAACTTCGTGCAGGTTGTCATTGACACTCCCGGGCAGAAGGCAGAAAAAATCGCAACCGATGCGTATAAAAAAGCAGGCGTTACCTTCACAGGCATCATGCCGGACCAAAGCCTTGCCACTTGGATTACGGATAATCTGGATGGTCTGCCGACCACCATCTTTGTAGACAGCAAGGGCAAGCCCGCCGATTTCAAAATCAAAGGGATACAGGATGCTTCCTATTATATGGAAACAACGGAAACCATGCTGAAAAAAATGAAAACCAATAAATAAAAATTGCATATTCTTCTGAGCTGCCCCCTACCTGCTAAATCGTATCGCATACTGTCTGACAGGTGAGGGGCAGTTCCTGTTTCGTTGCCTCAGCTCCTTTTAATTTTCTTTTTTTGCCAATTTCAGCGAGAAAACAAAGGTTGCGCCCCTTCCCTTCTCGCTTTTTACCGTAATCGTCTCGCCATGCGCCTGCAAAAATTCTCTCACAATCGCCAGACCGATCCCGCTGCCCGTCTTGTCCATATTTCGGGTCGTATCCGTTTTAAAGAAACGGTCAAAGACATATTTCTGGTCTTCCTCACTGATGCCCGGACCCTGATCCTTTACAGAAACCAGAACCTTTTTCTTATCCAGTGTCGTTTCCACCTCGATGATACCATTTTGTGGTGAAAATTTCGCCGCATTGCCCAACAGGTTCTGTAGCACACGGGAAATTTTGTCTCTGTCCCCATGTACCATGGTCTGTTCCGCTTCATAAATGCCATGAATTTGTACGTTCTTTTCTTCTAGCTGCGGTTCCAGCATTTCAATATTCCAACGAATCAGCTCATTCAATTCAAAATCCGATTCATCCAGCAAAATCGCACTGCTCTGTGCGCGGCTCAGCTCCACAATACTCTGTGTCATACGAGAAAGCCGTTCCGTTTCCTCCAGAACGATTTTCAGATAATGCTCCCGTTTTTCAGGCGGAATCGTTCCGTCAAGCATTGCCGTCAGAAAGCCCTGCATACTGGTCAATGGCGAACGCAGGTCATGCGAAATATTTGCAATAAAATCCTTTTGCACCTTCTCATGCGTTTGCAGGCTTTCCGCCATGTGGTTAAAGCTTTGCGCCAGCTCACCCAGTTCATCCGAGCTTGTCACATCCACGCGCTCCTCAAAATTCCCATTTGCAATAACCTTTGCCGCACGGTTCATCCGCATCAGCGGCAACGCAACATATTTCGCCGTCACATAGCTGACAATCAGCCCCAGAAACGAAACAAAAAATAGGCTGATTACGCTAATCTGGTACATTTCCTTCAAGGATTCCTCAATCTCCGGCAGGGAACGGCACATCAGAATTCCTGCCAGATGTCCCTCCGAAAACGGATACCCGACCACCAGCATGGGCGTATCGGAAACCTGTCCGCTTTTTGTCTGTACCGAAACGATTTCGCCATTCTGCACACGCTCAATCAATGTCTGGCTGATTCTGTTATCCTCCAGAAATTCATCATTAAACCCCGGAGAGGCAAGCGCAACCTCACCGTTCTCATTGATAACCAAAACCCCTGAGCCCATGTAGCTTTCCAGAATCTGCAGTTCATAGCTTAGCTCGCTCAGATTGCCTGTCCGGTATCCCTTCTTGTAGGCCTGTGCGATTTTTTCTCCCTGCTGAATCAATTCCTCCCGTTTCTCTGCCATATAATGTTTGGTATAAAATATTGTCAATGCGCCGCAAACCACCGCAACAAATATCGCAATGGTTGCCATATACAGCATCATCTGCTTGCGCACAATGGAATCGTTTTTCATCTTCATTCCTCCAAAAAAGAAAAAAAGCATTACAAATCATTAAAATAATGATATACTGTTCTTATGTACCTGTTTTGCTCAAAAAACAAGAAATTTTAGAAAGGAGAACGGCATTTTTGCCTGATTATTACCCTATGGAAAATAATACACAAAACAGCCCTCAGCCTACACCACCCAGAAGAAAGCAAATGGCACCCAGAGATATGCTTCTCATTGCTCTGGCTGTTCTCGTACTTGTTCGTGTGGATTGGCGGCACATGAATAGCTTTCATTATCTCATCCTTTTCCTGTTGGTTCTTTGCTTTATGCTGCGCTGGTCAAACATGCGTAAGGACGCAAGACGACAGGAGCTGCTCAAGAAAAAAGCAGAATACGAGGCAGCGCAGCAGCAGACCGCAGAGGATACGCCTGCGGAAGCGGTTCCCACAGAGGATATGACCGTTGACGGCGCACCTGTTCCTGCCGAAGCACCTGCCGAAGCAGCTGAAAAAGAATCCGACATATAAAAAGGGGTATTCCCCCTTTTTATTTTTGTCCGAATTTATAGCCGACACTCCAGACTGTCCGAATACCCCATTCATCCTCGCTGTTCAGCTTTTCACGGATGCGCTTTACATGGACATCCACCGTTCTGGTGTCCCCCACATATTCATAGCCCCAGATGCGGTCAAGCAGCTGCTCTCTTGTGAATACCCGATTGGGATGCTGTGCCAGAAAGCTGAGCAGCTCAAATTCCTTCGGGGGAAAATCCAGACTTTTCCCATGATACAGGACGGAATAATTCGACAAATTGATTTCCAATTCCCCGAATTTCAGAATATTTTTATCCTCCTCCTGCTTTGGCTCATATCTGCGCAGCACCGCCTTCACGCGCGCCACCAGCTCCTTTGGTTCAAAGGGCTTTACGATATAATCATCTGCGCCCAACTCCAGCCCAAGCACCTTATCAAAGGTTTCGCCCTTCGCCGTCAGCATGATAATCGGCACACGGCTTGTCTTTCGCACCTCTGTGCAGACCTGATAGCCGTCCATTCCGGGGAGCATCAAATCCAGCAGGATTAAATCAGGCTGAAAGCCTTCCACTGCCGCGGCAGCTTCCTTTCCATCATAAATCTCCTGCGTTTCATAGCCCTCCTTCATCATATAAAGAGAGATTAGCTCCGCAATATGCTTATCGTCATCCACAACCAAAATCTTCTGTTTTTCCATCTTCTTCACCTCTGTTCAGAAATCCGCCTTTTATTTTAATTCCACCACCGTAACACCGGCTTCGCCTTCGCCGAAGGTACCGGGTCTGTAGCTTTTTACATGAGAATTCATTTTCAGATAATTCTGCACCCCTGCGCGCAGTGCGCCTGTGCCCTTCCCATGGATAATCACAACCTGCTTCAGTCCGGATAAATACGCATCATCAATATATTTATCAATATTGGCAATCGCCTCATCCACAAGCTGTCCACGGCAGTCAATCTCCGCCGAAATAAACTGGCTCTTGGAGAATTTTGCCTTTGTCGGCTGCTGTCTTTTCTGTTTTTCCTTCGGTCTGGGGGTATCGTCAAGCATCAGCTCCGCCATCGGCACCTTCATTTTCATAATCCCCATCTGCACCATAACCTCTTTATTCTTATCGGGCGCAGTCAGTACCTCGCCGTTCTGGTCAAAGGAAATCACATACACTCTGTCGCCCGGCTTCAGATTTTCGGGTGCCTTATGGTTCGGCTTTACTTTTTTCGATTTCAGAAAATCCTGCTGCATGGAAGAAAGCTTTTCATTCAGCTTTTGTCTCTGCTCCAGTGCCTTCGTGCGGTTATTCTCCGCCTTCGCCTGCTTATTCATCTCCTTGATGATACGGTCAGCTTCCTCCTTCGCCTGCACATAAAGCTGCTTTGCGTCCTCTCTCGCCTTGGCAAGAATTTTTTCCTTCTGTTCTCTCGTCTTTTCCTTCTGCCGTTCAACCTCTTTTTTCAGTTCCTCCGCCTCTCTGCGGTATTCCTCTGCACGCTCCTGTTCAAATTTGACGGATTTCTTGCTGATTTCCAAATCGGTAATCACATCCTCAAATCTTGCCTCATCCCGACTGATAAATTCCTTCGCCGCAGAAAGAATATATTCCTGCAAGCCCAGTCTCTTGGAAATCGCAAACGCATTACTTTTTCCGGGAATCCCAATCAGCAGCCGATAGGTCGGGCGGAGCGTTTCCACATCAAATTCGCAGCAGGCATTTTCCACACCCTCTGTCGTCAGCGCAAATACCTTCAATTCGCTGTAATGCGTGGTCACTGCGGTACGGATTTTTCTGTCCAGAAGAGCTTGTATGATGGCAACCGCCAAGGCTGCGCCCTCCGTCGGGTCTGTCCCCGCGCCAAGCTCATCGAACAGCACCAGAGAGTCATCCGTCACCTCGTCCATAATTTTCACGATATTCGTCATGTGCGCCGAAAAGGTACTCAGGCTCTGCTCAATGCTCTGCTCGTCCCCGATGCTCGCGAACACATTATCAAACACCGCCAACTGCGAATTATCAAATGCAGGAATATGCAATCCTGCCTGCCCCATCAGCGTAAATAGCCCCAGGGTTTTCAGCGCAACCGTTTTCCCGCCCGTATTCGGGCCTGTAATCATCAGCGTAGTAAAATCCTTTCCCAGATAAATATCCGTCGGCACAACCTTTTTCGGGTCAAGCAGAGGATGTCTGCCCTTGTGGATATTGATGTAGCCCTTTGTATTAAACAGGGGCTGTGTCCCGTCCATGGCAAGGGAAAGATTTGCCTTTGCAAAAATAAAATCAAGCTGTGTCAGCAGCTCCAGATTCCCCTCAATCGCAAACGCATTTGCCGTCACCATATCCGAAAGGGCAATCAGAATCTTTTCGATTTCTTCCTTTTCCTTCGCCTGCAGCTCCTTGATTTTATTGTTCAGCTGAATCACACTCAAGGGCTCCATAAACAGCGTAGAGCCTGTGTTGGATTGATCATGAATCATGCCGGGGAAGGAGCTTCTGTATTCCGCCTTAACGGGGACACAGTATCTGTCATTACGAATGGTAATCACAAAATCCTGCAGCATATTGCGGTATGCTGAGGAATTGATAACCCCATTCAGATGATCCTTCACTCTTTCATTGGAGGCCTTGATTTCACGGCGAATATTCCGCAGTCCTGCGCTGGCATCATCCGCAACCTCCGTTTCCGAAAGGATACAGCGGCTGATTTCATTTTCCAGCTTATCCAGAGGGGTGATCAAATCAAAATATTCATCCAGACGGGCATAGACCTCGTCCTTGTTTTCTTTTCTGGCATAATTTTTTACCTTGCGGCAGACATACGCAAATTCCCCCACCGACATCAGCTCCGCGATGGAAAGAATCCCTGCCATAGAGGCCCGCTTTAGCTGCGGACGGATTTCCCGAAAGCCGCCGAAGGAAGGTGTCCCCTTTTTCAGTACCATGGTGGTCGCTTCCGTTGTTTCCTCCTGCCAAATGATAATATCACTCATGGCAGCAGAAGGGCGCAGTGCTGCGGCACGCTCTTTCGCCATCGGAGAGACCGCATAGCCCACCAGCTTTTCTATGATTTTGTCATATTCTAACGTATGCAATGCTTTTTCGTTCATCTTTTTAACTCCATTTATATTAAATTCCTATCATAGCTCTATTCTATGACCAGCTTATCATATAAGTATACCACAATCTACGCCCTGCTACAACGTTTCAAATTCGCCGCTTCATTTGCATTCCGCCCGAAAACCGCTTATAATAAATAGATATATCAATCGAAATCAATTCCCATAAAATAGAAAGGTGACATAATGAAGGTTCTTATTATCGGCGGTGGTGCCTCCGGCATGATGGCGGCACTTTCCGCAAGAAAAGAGGGTGCAGAGGTTTGTATTCTGGAACGACAGGCGCGCGTTGGGCGCAAGCTTCTCGCAACAGGCAACGGTCGCTGCAATCTCTCCAACACAAAGCTGACAATGAAAAATTACCATGGGCAGAACGCGGTATTTGCACAGACTGCCCTGCAGGCCTTTGATACCAAAAAAACGCTTACATTTTTCCAATCTCTCGGGCTGATTACCACCGTAGAGCCAAGCGGCAAGGTCTATCCTCTTTCCGATCAAGCAGGCAGTGTGGTAGATGTGCTGCGGCTTGCTCTGGAGGAAATGGGTGTAGAGATACGCACCTCCTTCGAGGTTACTGCACTGAAGCGCGGCAAAAAAGGCGGCTTTCAGGTGCTTTCCAAGGAGGAAACCCTCCACGCCGATGCCGTTATCATCTGCTGTGGCGGCATGGCAGGCGGCAAGCTTGGCGGCACGCAAAGCGGCTATGATCTTCTGAAAAGTCAGGGGCATACCATTACCAAACTGTTCCCTGCGTTGGTGCAGGTAAAAACCGATACTACCTTCGTGAAGGCGCTCAAGGGCGTGCGTGCAGATGGCTCTGTCCTCGTGGAGCGAAACGGCAAAATCCTTGCGGAAAATGCAGGTGAAATCCAGTTTACGGACTTCGGCATCAGCGGTCCGACCGTTTTTGAAATCTCCCGTATCATTTCCACAGGAAAAGCCCCACTGACGGTGCATTTGAATCTTCTGCGTCATCTCAGCCATGAGGAGGTGGTTTCCCTCCTGCAAAGCCGCAAAAAAGCAATGCCCCATCAGGCTATGGAAAATTTCCTGACAGGCATTTTGCACAACCGCTTGGGGCGCACCCTTCTGCGCTACGCAGGCTTTGGCTTCACCGAACCCCTCTCCTCCCTCAAGTCCTCAGATATCAAGCGTATCGCGCATGCCATACAGGATTTTTCCCTTTCCGTTGTCGGCACGATGGGCTTTGATGCCGCGCAGGTAACGGCAGGCGGTATCCGCACCGAAGAATTTAACCCAAGCACCATGGAAAGCCGTTTGGTTCCCGGTCTTTTCGCCGCAGGCGAGGTACTCGATATCGACGGGGACTGCGGCGGCTATAACCTGCAATGGGCATGGGCAAGCGGGTATCTGGCAGGCAGGTCTGCTGCCCGAAAAGTCCCTGCTTCCCCAAAGAAAAATAAAAAATAAGCGAAAAAAGCAGCCCTTACGAGGTTTTTCTCTCGTAAGGGCTTTTTCCTGCTCAATTTCAGTTTTTATTGCTGCTCCTTAATAATACCGTTCTGATATGCGTAAAGCAGCTTTTCCAACTCTGCAATGCTTTCCTGCAGCTTTTTCCCGATATCCGTATCCTTCACACGGATTCTGTCCTGCGTATACTGGAGCGCAACCGTAGAGGAAAGAATATCCTTTTCCTCCGCAATGGCTCTGTCCGTGGATACGAAGGGCTCATGAGATACCAGAACCATACCATGAGAATTATAAATCAGCGTATAGCCTGCAATCCCCGTTTCCTTCTGGTATGCCTTGGAAAACCCGCCGTCGATTACGAACAATCTGCCATTTGCCTTGATGGGGCTCTCTCCCTTTACCACCTTAACGGGAACGTGTCCATTCACGATATGAGAGCTTTTCGGGTCTAAGCCGAAGGCCTCCAGAACATGCTCGCAGACAGATTCCTCGTTTCTAAGGGTATAATAAGGATTCTTTTCTTCCTTATGTGTTGTCTTATCATCAATAAAATACCGCTCGAAGGTTGTCATTTTCTTCTTTCCGAACAGGGGAGAATCCTCGCCGCACCACATATACCAGATGTAGTCCATACATTCTCTTTTTGCCTCTGTGTGCGCCTTATTGAAATAACCTTCGCGCATGGTTCTCTCTACTGCGTCCAGATATTCCATGCCAATGTATTTTTTCCCACGGAAGGTCACTTCCTTGAGTGTCCCGTCTGCATTCATGGGGATGCCGCCATGGAACAGCAGGTTAGAGTTGAAAATGGTATACATGCTCCCCTTATGATACAGCACGCGAACATGCTGCTGCAGCTTTTCGCTGTTCACAAAGGAGGATTTCACCTTATCCATAACCTCCTGCTCCTCTTCCGTCAGCTTATAGGGGTCCTTCGGGTCAATCGTCGGGAAATTCATATCATTCATGGGATATTCCACGCCATCTACAAGCACGGTTCCCTTTTCAAAATCAATCTTATCCAGCAGCAGTCTGTTTTCCATGCGGAATTCAGGGCGGCGTTTGATAATCTGCCCCTCCATCTTCCACTGCATGATGGAAATTGCCTTGTGCATTTTGGCAATCATGTTGAAGTCCTTATCGCTCAGCACCTCATCCCCCTTGGGCTTGAACTGCTCACAGGGGTCGCCGGCGTATTTGTCCATCGCAAAGGTTGCCAGCGGCAGAAGGTTAATGCCGTAATCCTCCTCAATGGTATCGAGGTTCGCATATCTTGTCTGAATACGCAGAACATTACAAATCAAGGCCTGACAGCCTGCCGCCGCGCCCATCCATGCGATATCGTGGTTGCCCCACTGGATATCCACAGAATGATAATGAGAAAGAATATCCATAATTCTTGCCGCATGGGGACCTCTGTCATAAATATCCCCGATAACATGCAGCTGGTCAATCGCAAGCCGCTGAATCAGATTGCACATCGCAACGATAAAGCGGTCTGCCTGCCCAAGGTCAATAATGGTATGTATAATTTCCGTATAATACATATCCTTATCCACGCTGGCGCTGTTTTCGTGCAACAGCTCCTCGATGATATAGGCAAATTCCTTCGGCAATGCCTTTCTCACCTTGGAACGGGTATATTTCGAGGATACCACCTTGCAGATTTTCACCAATCTGTGCAGGGTAATTTTATACCATTCTGCCATTTCCTCCTCTGTTTCCGTCATCTTTTCCAGCTTCTGCTCAGGGTAATAAATCAGCGTTGCCAGTGATTTTTTCTCACTGCTGCGCAGGCTCTCCCCAAAGATTGCACTAATCTGGTTCTTGATAACGCCGGATGCGTTTCTGAGTACATGGCTGAAGGAATCCGCCTCACCATGGATATCGGAAACAAAATGCTCCGTCCCCTTCGGCAGGTTCAGAATCGCCTTCAGGTTGATAATCTCCGTTGCTGCGCTGTTGATATTTTTATACTGATTGGACAGCAGTTTCAAATATTTCATTTCTTCTGCGGGAAAGCTCCCACTTCCACTATACATAACTTGCACCTCTATTCTTCGTTTCTCTGTGCTGCTCTTTGAGTATATCAAAAAAGCCACTATTTTCCTAGTTCTTTTTCACCGAAAGCAAGCAAAAAACGCCCGTATGTGCCGTCACACACAGGCGTTTCGGTGTGTCCCAATAAGAAAACATGAAAAAATGAAATAGCTTTCAGCATTTCAGAATGTAAGGCTTCTTATCCGGGCGCACCTTTTACTCTTTATTTTCTTCGTTTTCCGTGGGCTCTCCCTCTACCGTCCCCGTAACGGATTCCGCAGGCGCATCCTCCGCCGCAGGCTCTGCCGGTATGCCGTATGTCACTGCCTCTCTGTTTAAAAACAGCAGTGCCTCCCCGACCGTTACAAACGCAGCAGAGAAATAACACAGGAACTGATACACCGCATTCCCAATTCTTGCGTTCGGGAAAAAGCTGTAGCTCAGCTGGAATGCAGAATTCCAGAGCATCGCAATCACAGCCAGCAGCAGCAGATAGCCAAAGGTTCTCCACCATTTGCCCTTCACCAGTGCTTTGCTGTAGCGCATGGGCTCCATGCCCTTTTTATCGCTCAGCCCAATGGCATACACATAAAACACCCAAGCCACGCTCAGGTAAATTCCGGGCACAATAATCAAACTGCTCAGGAAAATCAGCACACCGTAAATAATCCCCGAAAACACAATCGTCGGCATCAGGGAAAAGGCTTCCCCCAGCGCAGTGCCGAAGGAAATTTCCTGCTTTGTCACAAACTGCTTTACCATCTTTGCAATGGCAATCGTCCCGACAGGCTGCAAAAACAGACCGACCAGAAGCGTCAGACCGGAGTGGAACAGCACCTGATAGGCCGCCTGAAAAAAGTCTGCTTCATTGGATAGGCTCACGCCCGCCTGTGCAATCTGCTGAAACACCGTATATGCATTCAGCATGCGCCCGTTGATGATGCTTTCCAGAATACTGATAGGCAGGAATACAATCAAAAGCACCTTCAATATGGGTTTAATATTTGCCGCAAATACGTGGAACGCCGCAGAAAGCTGCTCAATCCAGTTCCATTCGCGGTAGAAAAAATCATGGTTCATTTATCGTTTCATCCTTTCCGATTCCATTCTCTTACTCGAAAAGTATACCACATTCTCCGACAAAAGCCAACGCAGACACCCTTGCCAATTCTTAAGAATTCCTTTAGAATAAGAAAAAATACGAAAAAAGGCTGTGAATTTTTATGGAATCGAAAAAGAAAACCGTTCTGGTAACAGGCTCCTCCCGCGGCATCGGCAGGGCGATTGCGCTTGCCTTCGGGCGCGCCGGTTATAATGTCGTGCTGAATGCCTCCAGAAGTGCGGCGCAGCTGGAGGAAACGAAGTCCCTTCTGGAAAGTGAAGCCATTCCCGTCCTTGCCGTTCTGGCGGATGTTTCTGATTATGAAGGCTGCAAGCTGCTTTTCGCAAAAATCGAAGAAACCTTCGGCATGGTGGATGTTCTGGTCAATAATGCAGGCATTTCTCATATCGGGCTGTTTACGGATATGACCCCTGCCGAATGGAACCATGTTCTGGATGTCAACCTTGGTTCGGTGCTGAACTGCACCCATCTTGCCGTCCCTGCCATGGTATCCGAAAAGGATGGTGTCATTCTCAATATTTCCTCCATGTGGGGCGAGGTCGGCGCATCCTGTGAGGCTGTGTACTCTGCCTCTAAGGGCGGCATCAATGCCTTCACCAAAGCGATGGCGAAGGAGCTTGGACCCTCCCATATTCGGGTCAATGCCATCTCCTGCGGTGTCATTGATACGGAAATGAATGCCTGCTTCAGCGAGGACGAACGGCAGGCACTGGCAGATGAAATCCCTCTTATGCGCTTCGGGCAGCCGGAGGAGGTGGCGGAATTGGCAGTCTTTCTCGCCGACCGAAGGGCATCCTTCCTGACGGGCAAAATTATCACGCTTGACGGCGGCATGCTCTAAAATCCAAAAAAGCAAGTATAGAAAAAGCAGCTGTAATCATCTTTCCTACAGCTGCTTTTTTGTTTTCCTATTTTTATTTTTTCCGAGCCGCCTCATAAATTGCCGCTCTGATTGCCGTAATCTGCTGAATCTGGTCATTCAGCTTCTCATGTATTTCGTGCAGCTTCATCAGCTCTGCCTTTTTTGCAACCAAAAGTGCTTCCGCATTGGGAACCGATTTGTTGTCCTCAAGCTTTTCTATCTCTGCAATCAGCTCCGCGCCCTCCCGCTTCGTTTTGGAAAGGTCATCCTCCATGTGGTGAGATAAATGCCTTGCCATTTTCATAGGGTCTTCCGCGAATTCAATCATACCGCAAACATTCGTAGACATAATGTTTTCGTATCTGTTTAAAATACTTGCCATACTTCGTTCCTCCCTTGCGTATACACTTTTTTATCTTTGCCCAAGCTTCAAGCTGGGGTTCGCGTTCAAATCCAAACCATCCCTTACTCCTGCAATATATTCATAGTATGCCGCACAGCCAATCATCGCCGCATTATCGGTGCAGAGAATCGGCGCAGGCACGCTCAGATAAAAGCCATTCCTTTCACATGCCTCCTGCATCCTTGTCCGCAGGGCACTGTTAGAGGCAACCCCTCCTGCCAGCGCAATTTTCTTTACGCCATGTGCCTTTGCCGCTTTGATGGTCTTGCTCACCAAAACCTCTACCACAGACTGCTGAAAGCTTGCCGCAATATCCTCCGGAACAATTTCCGCCCCCATCATTTTCTGTTTATTCACATAATTCAAAACTGCCGATTTCAAGCCGCTGAAGCTGAAATCATAGCTGTCCTCCTCCAGAAAAACACGAGGAAATTTCACTGCATCGGGGTTGCCCTTCTTCGCCGCCGCATCAATCTTCGGGCCTCCGGGGTACCCCATGCCGATTGCACGCGCAACCTTATCATAGGCCTCGCCTGCCGCATCGTCTCTCGTATGTCCCATAATTTCATACTTCCCGTAATCGGAAACATAAACCAGATGGGAATGTCCGCCCGAAACCACCAGTGCCATATAGGGCGGTGCAAAATCCTTATTCTGAATATAATTCGCACAGATATGTCCTTCGATGTGATGCACGCCAATCAAAGGCTTTCCTGCCGCATACGCAAGCGCTTTTGCCTCCGCAAGCCCAACCAGCAGCGCCCCCACCAGTCCGGGGCCGTAGGTCACGCCGATGGCATCCATTTCTTCCAGTGTCATGTCCGCGTCCGCCAGTGCCTTTTGAATGACACCGTCAATATTTTCGACATGTTTTCTGGAGGCAATCTCCGGCACAACGCCGCCGTATAGCGTATGCAGGTCAATCTGAGAGGAAATCACATTGGAAAGCACCTCTCTGCCGTTTTTCACCACTGCCGCCGCTGTTTCATCACAGGAACTTTCAATGGCTAATATATAAATATCCTTTTTTTCTTCCATAATTTTTTCTCCACCGTTTCTTACTTTCGGAATTTATTTTGGAAATTCAATGGTAATGCACTTGCGCTCCTCGCCCAGCTCCGTCATAGGAAAAATCTCCTGTGCCACCGGTAAATATGCCTCAGGCTCGTTCAGGGAAGGGCTGAAATGCGTCAGCCACAGCCGTTCCGCGTTTGCATTTTTTGCCATGCGCGCCGCCTCGGAAAAAAGCATGTGCTTGTTTTCTCTTGCCTTCTGCTTTTTCTCCTCCTCGCCGTACATCCCTTCGCAGATGAAAAGCTGTACACCCTCCACGAATTTTGTAATACGGTCAACCGGTCTGCTGTCTGTGCAGTATGCTACGGAAATGCCCTTGCGGTTTTCCCCCATTACCATATCCGCCGTATAAGTCTTGCCCTCATGCTCCACACTGCCTTCCTTTTGCAGCTTATTCCAAAGAGGCTTCGGCAGCTTAAGCTGCTCCGCCTTTTTTACATCGAATTTTCCCTTGCGTTTCAAATCAATGCGGTAAGCAAAGCATTTCACCATGTGGTCGGCAGGGCAGTGATGAATTTCAAACGCCCCCACCCGTATCGGATTCGGCGTATCCTTATCCAATTCAATATATTCGATAGGAAACGGCAGCTCCGGTGCAATCAGCGTCAGCCCCCCGACAATCCGCTGTAAGCCGACAGGGCCAATCAGCGTGAGGGGTTCTGTCCGCCCTGCGTTGCCAATCGTCAGAAGCAGCCCCGGCAGCCCCGAAATATGGTCGGCATGGAAATGCGTAAAGCAGATCACATCTATCGCCTTAAAGCCCCAGCCGAGCATCTTCATGGTCACCTGCGTTCCCTCGCCGCAGTCAATCAAGGCAAGCCTGCCGTTGAGCCTTGCCAGCATGGCTGTCAGAAAGCGGCTGGGCATGGGCATCATGCCGCCTGTTCCCAGTAAACAAATATCTAACATTCGGTTTCTCCTTTGTATTTCTTCTATAGGTCTCCCTATGTTTCCTTTTTTATCATACCGCAAAAATAGGCAAATTACAATCTTTCTGCGATAGTTTCTGCAACAGAAAAAGAGGACTCTCGTCCCCTTAAACTGCAAACAAAATTATTTTTATACCGCGGAAGGGTTCGGGAAACAGACGAGTTTCCCGAATGGAATCCGCAGGCGGAATTCAGTTCCGCCGAGGAAAACAGCGAGTTTCAAGGCTTTTTAGCCGATGGAACTCATCTGTTTATTCTTCTGTCCAAACAAGTCGAAATCCTGATTTCGACTTAGTAAGTGACTTTCGTCCCCTTATTCCACAGTAAATGTACCATACAGTGTATAATTTGTCGTGATTTCAGCATCCCATGTGCTGCAGAGACCATCTCCGCGGAAATAGAAATTCGGCTCTGCTACGGTCGTTGCATAGTAGAAATCATACGCTTTTTTATCCGGATTCTTCCTCAGTGCTGCTTTAGCCGCCGATGCTTGATACCCCCCGTAATAATAGGTGAAGGAAAATGGAATCCCCATGCGGTATACGCCTGCCGCAAGTCCCCCTTTTGTTTTTTTCTCGATTGTGGTCATGCCGTTTTCGCCTGTCTCGCTTCTGGTTGGCTGCATCGAAAGCTCTGTCCCCGTCTTTCGTTCTTCCTTTACCACGCATTCCCAGCCGTTTTCTGTCAGCCGTTCCAGTGTAAATGCGTTTCCGTACAGAAAGCTTTGCGGCTCTTTATTGTTTATCGTTCCCTGCAAATTGTTTGTTTTTTTATCATATTCCACCGTCAATGTCACATCAGGCGTTCTTAACTCCTTCAGATAAATCCAATCAGAACCCAAAAATCTGTCCCATGTCATAGTATATCCCATTTCATTTACAAACTCCCGTACAAGCAGAAAGCATTTCCCATTCTCACGATTGATTTTATCCCCCAAATACAGTCTGTCTTTCTCCCTTGCTGTTACATCCAGCGTACCATCCGCCCGCAAAACAACCGTCCGTTCCATCTGCCGTTCCGCATCCTCTGCCACGGTTTTCGTTGTAAACAGCAGGCTCTCTCCCAGATTCGTCATCTGACTTCCCGTCATTTCTGCCAAGTCCTCCGCAGAAAACAGCCATTTTCCATCCTTTTGCATTGCTGTGTCCTGCAGAAAAAATTCCTGCCTGTTTACCAGAACAATCGGATTTCGCTCCGCCGCAAATGCCGTTGTTCCCATTACCATACTCATCGCCAATGCCAGACAAACCGTCCTTTTCATACCGCATCCTCCTTCTCTTGATTCATAATTTTTATGCTTTTTTCCCTTTCCTCTACCATAGCATCCTTTTTCGATTTGCAGGTTACATGCTCCTTACAAATTTCTTACGACTTTCTTAAGATTTTTCCGAAAGGCACATTCCTTCCTCTGCCCGAAAAAAAATCCGTTTTTTCTGTTGATTTTCCTTGCAAATCGTTTGCTTTTCTGCTAAAATATCTTTGTTATGTCACATAGGCAAGGTTGAAGGAGGTGCAGACAATGGCTAAATGTGCGATTTGTGAAAAAGGCCAGATTACAGGTCATAGAATCAGTATTGAACGTTCCCAGGTAAGTAGACGTGCGAATAGAAAATGGAAACCCAACGTAAAGAAGGTTAAAATCGTTGAAGACAACGGCAATGTAAAATCTATTTACGTTTGCACAAGATGTATGCGTTCCAACAAGATTACACGCGCAATCTAATTCCAAGCGAATGATAAAAGCCATTCTTTTTGATTTTAAAAAGAACGGCTTTTTTTCGTATATGGAAATATAGAAGAATCAGCATCTTCTGTTCCGGCTGATGAGCCATACCCCCAGCCCGACAAATCCCATCCCAATCAGAAAAACGCATTTCGGAATCAGACATGCAAGAAGCATCCCCAGTCCAATGGCAATCAGCACAACACCGCCCAGCCATTTGATGGGCGCGCCGTTACATCTTCTTCGCATTCCAATCCCCCCTCTTATCATTGATATGCACGCCGCCTTACAAATGTGCAAAAAAGCCCCCAACCAAAAACGGTTGGGGGCATCTGCTTTTGTTTTAATCTCTGGAGCAAATCACATAAAGATAGCCGCTCTTGATATCAATCGTTGCGGTTTCCTCCGCCAATACATTGCTGACCGCAATATAATCGCCGTCCAGCGTCAGTGTCGCATCCGTCAGGGGATAAGAAAAGCCTTTTAAGGTTATCCCCGTGACCTCCATGGAAAGGGGCAGTGTGGAAACCAGATCCCCCACCTTGCCATGCAGTGTCAGGTGCTGATCAATCACCTCTACGCAGTTTTTATCATCCACCAAACGCGCACGCACGCCCTTTTTCAGAAGAGAAAGCAGATAATGCGCATTGGCAAGCGTATGGTCAAATCTGTCCCCAATACCGCCGAACAGCACAAGGTCTGTCGCGCCCAGCTCCAGTGCCAGAATAATCCCAAGCTCCATGTCGGTTTCATTTTTTCTGGTCGGGAACTGCCGAATGGGGATATTTTTCGTCTTATAATATTCCAAAACCTCTGCACTTGCGGAATCAAAATCCCCCACGATATAATCGGGGACAATGCCCAATTTCCTTGCATGGCGCATCCCTGCATCACAGCAAATGACTGCGTCCGCACCGCTCATGTATTTCTCACAAAAACTGTAATCTCTGATTTCCGCTCCCGCAAAAAGAATTACCTTCATCGTTATTCATACTCCTTAAAAATATCCAGAAAGCCCTTCGCCGCGCCTGCAATATCCTCCTTGCCGAATACCGCAGAGCCTGCAACAATCACGTTTGCGCCTGCATCCAGAACTTCGCGCACATTATCGAGTGTCACGCCGCCGTCTACCTCAATATCGAACTCCAGACCCAGTTCCTTTTTCCATTCTGCCAGCTGCTTGATTTTGGAAACGTGCTGTGCCATGAATTTCTGTCCACCAAAGCCGGGCTCAACCGTCATAACCAGAACCATATCCACATCCTTCAGGAAGGGATATACCACCTCAGCAGGCGTTCTGGGGTTAATGGTAATGCCTGCCTTTGCGCCCGTTGCCTTAATCTGTTGAATCACCTCTGCGGGATATTTGGTTGCTTCCACATGGAAGTTGATGATATCCGCACCGGCTTTTCTGAATTCCTCCACATATTTTTCAGGCTCCACAATCATCAGATGTGCATCAAAAACCATATTGCTGTGCTTTCTGATGCTCTTAATCACAGGAATCCCAAAGGAAATATTGGGAACAAAAATCCCATCCATCACATCCAGATGGATATACTGCGTGCCTGCGTCCTCAACCAGCTTTAATTGCTCCGCTACCTTGCCAAAATCAATGGAAAGCATGGAGGGGGAAAGTTTCGTTTTCATGGATTAGAATCTCCTCTCTTCTTCTTCCTTACGTTCATGATAAATCGTAACATATCTCTCATATCTCATCGGATGGATTGCCTTGCCAATCTGCTCCTTTACGGCACAATCCGGTTCATTGATATGCACACAGCCGTTGTAATAGCATGCATGCACAAAGGGCAGAAATTCCCGAAAATGATACTGCAGCTTTTCCGAGGGAATATGCGTCAGATACAGAGAGGTAAACCCCGGAGAATCCACGATATAGCTTTTCTCTGTGATCTGAATCAGCTCCGCATGTCGCGTGGTGTGCTTCCCGCGCTGTATCTTTTCGCTGATTTCGCCCGTATTTAATTCCAGTCCGGGGAAGGCTTTATTGATTAAGCTGCTTTTGCCAACCCCCGAAGGCCCTGCGAATACAGAAATCTTGTTTTCCAGAGCAGTCCGCAGCGGCACAATCCCGATTTCCTTTTCCGCACTTGTGCAGATAACGGAATAGCCTGCATCCCGATACATTTCTGCCGCCGCCAGATAATTCTCCTTTTTATCCTTGTCGATTTTATTGATAACAATTACGATATCCAGTTCCTGTTCCTCTGCCAGCAGCAGAAACCTGTCCAGCAAATCCAGATTCATATTCGGGCTTTTTGCCGCAAATACAATCACCGCCTGATCCACATTGGACACCCTTGGACGGATGAGCTCATTCCTTCTGGGCAGAATTTCATCCAGACTGCCCTTTTTCTTTTCCTCATCCAGAACAGAAATCCGCACCGCATCGCCTACGGTCGGGCGAATCCCTTCCTTTCGGAAAATCCCTCTCGCCCGACATTCGTATACACCGCGTTCCGTATCAATATAATAAAAACCGCCAATTCCCTTTAAAATTACGCCTTCCAGCATAGATTCACCTTTATCCTTATCATCCGGAGAAGTTTACACTCTGCGACCACTGCTGCACATTATCAATGTAGCAGGTAACTGTACCGCTGCCCTTACCCGTTACGGAAACGCTGTAAGGGAATTCGGAGGCATCTCTGTAGGTGTCTACCACAGGGTATACTCCGTCCGCATCCTCTTTTACCACACGCACATAAACAGAGCCTTCGCTGCCGCTGGGTGCGTTAATTGTGAAATATTTTGTACCCTGTGTCTGGGTATTGGAGGAAGGCTTATTATTTTCATTCTCCTGCGTATCCGCGCCGCTGCTGACAACCAGATTAACCACACTGCCGCTCGGTACGGATTTATTCGCCGCTACGGTCTGCGTGATAACCTTGCCCTCTGCCACCTTGTCGCTTGCCGCATAGGATACATTCCCGACTGTTAAGCCAACCGCTGTCAGGGAAGCCTTTGCATCCTCCAGTGTATCATTTACAACATTGGGTACCGTAACATCGGTATCCTCGTCACCCTTGCTGATAGTCAGAATAATGCGACTCTTTGCCGTAATAGAAGCACCGGCTTCCGGCTCCTGCTTGATAACCTCAGAGGGCTTTGCATCTGCGTCATGCACATAGCGAATCTCTGCCACGTCCCCAACCAGACGGGTAATGGCTTCGATTGCCGCATTTTCGCTCTTGCCAACCACATTCGGCATTTCCTCCTCTGTCAATCCAAGGCTGACCTTTACGCCGATTTTAGTACCTTCGCCAATCATCGTCCCTTCGTTGACAGACTGATAAATAATACAGCCCGTGTCATAGAAGCTGCTGTAGTCCTCCCCCTCCTGCACAAGGGTAATCCCCATTTTTTCCGCTTCCTTTACTGCTTCATCGTAATCCATCCCTAAGAACAGGGGGGTTTCGATATTCTTATCACTGGAAATAAAGCCGCCAAAGCCGCCGCCCATAAACTTAATGCCGACAACGGAAATCACACCAATCAGCACCAGTGCCGTAATTACAGCCGCAATCACAACCTTGCGTTCCGCCTTTCTGTCATGCTCGTTATCAAAATCCCCTTCGGTTCTGGGGTTTCTGCGGATTTTTCCGGGTCGTCTGCTTGCCTTCACAGGCTCCGATTTCACATATTCATTTTCATAATCGTCCTCTTTGGAAATATGCTTCATTTTCAGCTTTTTACCGTATTTTTCAAGTCCTGCCAAAGGGGTATGTGCATCCTCCTCCACAGGGTTCTCCTGCGCGAAATCATCAAGCGGCTCAGCTGCGTTTTCCGCCGCATGGCGGTGGCTTGCATGGTGTCCCTCCGCATGTGCATGTTCTGCATGGCTGTGTTCCGCATGTGTGTGTTCTGCATGGCTGTGTTCCGCATGCGCGCGTTCTGCATGTGGACGCTCTGCGTGGCTGCGGATATATTCCAGCTCCTTCGGATCAGCCGGCTTTGTTTCCTGCGGTGTTTCCACTGCAGCCTGTGCCGCCTTTTCCATTTCCGTCTTTTCCTGCGCTTCACGCAGTCTAGCTGCCGCTTCTGCCCTTCTGGACATCCGCATGCCTGCCGCACCGGCTGCCGCTGCACCAACCGCTGCCGCTTTCTTTTCCGCAGACTTTTCTTCCTTTGCGGAACCGTTCAGCTCCGCTCTGGCACGAATCAGGTCTGCCAAGAGAAGATCAATGCTTGCGTAGCGTTCATCTGCCTTTTTCATTGTTGCCTTGCGGATGATCCCCTCCAGAGAGCGCGTACAGTTCGGGTTATACTGGCGGATATCCGGCAGCTCGTCATTGATATGCATCAATGCAATGCTGACGGAATTGTTGCCCTGAAACGGCAATACGCCTGTAATCATTTCAAACATCGTGATACCCAGAGAATAGATATCGCTTTTTTCATCCACATAGCCACCTCTTGCCTGCTCAGGGGAGAAATAATGCACAGAGCCTGCCGCATTTGCCGTTGTTGTCATGGTGGATGCGGTTGCCGCTCTGGCAATACCAAAATCCGTCACCTTTACCACGCCGTCTGTCCCTACCAGAATATTCTGGGGCTTGATATCTCTATGTACGATGTGCGCCTTATGCGCCTGACTCAGCGCAGAGGCAATCTGAATTGCCACATTGATAGTAGAACGGGAATCAAAGGGTGCTTTTTCCTTGATTGCCTTCTTCAGTGTATCCCCGTGGATGTATTCATTAACGATATAATTAATATCTCCGTCCTCGCCCACATCATACGCTCTTACGATATTCGGATGGGATAATCTTGCAACGGAGCATGCCTCGGAACGAAAGCGCTCAATAAATTCCTCGTCCCCGACAAATTCCTCCCGCAAAACCTTCACCGTAACATAACGATCCAGCTTTCTGTCTCTGCCTCTGTAAACAACTGCCATGCCGCCGGAACCGATTTTTTCTAATATTTCGTATCTGCCGCTTAGGACAGTACCCGGATTCAATAACATCAGTTTGTAACCTCCTACTTATATCTCAACCAGAATAAGGGAAATGTTGTCATGTCCCCCCTGCCGATTCGCTTCCTCCACCAGAATTGCCGCTTTTTTGTCCAGAGCGATCCGCTTACTCAGAATCTTCGCCATTTCCTCATCCTTCAGCATACCGGAAAGCCCATCTGTACAAAGCAAGACGATGTCTCCCTTCTGCACGGGATGAATCACCGTATCCGTCTCCACGGTATCCCGAATCCCAATGGCGCGCGTAATCACGTTTCTTTTGGGGTGCATTGCCGCTTCCTCCTTCGTAATGCTCCCCATCTTCACCAGCTCCATCACATAGGAATGGTCTGTGGTGAGGGGCTGCATCTCCTTTTTGCGAAAAAGGTAAGCTCTGCTGTCCCCCACATAGGCAACATAAAGCTTCTCCTCACGCACCGCCGCTGCAACGATGGTTGTTCCCATTTCCGCAAACTCTCTGTCGGAATTGGATTTTTCATAAACCGTCCGATTTGCAGCTGCCACCGCACTTGTCATTAAATCCAGCATGTCGTCATTTTCTGCATGCTTCATTTCCTTCCAGAAATGCTCCAGAAAGCCTTCGATTGCACAGCTGCTCGCGATTTCTCCCGCGTTGCAGCCGCCCATCCCATCGGCAACCAGATATAAATTTTCCGCAGGGTCTTCCCCTGCCGAAATGTAATAGGCATCCTCATTATTTTTGCGGCATTTCCCAATGTCGCTCATTCCAACTGCTTTCAACGCTGCTCCACCTCCCTGCCGCTTATTTTTCCGCATCCTATTCCTCCATAGCCTTTTCCTTGATGTGGCTTCTTCGCAGCTGACCGCAGGCAGCATCAATATCACTGCCCAGCTTTCGTCTGACTGTGGTTTCCACACCATTTTCACTCAGAATAGATGCAAACCGTTTTACCCGCTCCGCAGAGCTTTTGATATAATTGCGCTCCTTTACGTCATTGACAGGAATCAGGTTCACATGGCAGAGCATATCTCTCAGCCTTCCGGCCAGCTCCCGCGCATGCGCATCCCCGTCATTCACGCCATGAATCAGCGCATATTCAAAGGTAATGCGGCGTTTTGTTTTCTCCGCGTAATCCCTGCACGCCTGCAAAAGTCTGTCCATATCGTACAGCTTTGCCACAGGCATGGTCTGCGTGCGGATTTCATCATTCGGCGCATGCAGGGAAACCGCCAGTGTAATCTGCAAATTTTCCTCCGCCAGCGCATAAATTTTTTCCACCAGACCGCAGGTCGAAAGCGTAATATGTCTCTGTCCCATATTCTGCCCATTCGGGTCGTTAATCAGACGCAAAAACTTCAGAACATTGTCATAATTATCCAGAGGCTCGCCGCTGCCCATCAGTACCGTACCGTGTACCCGCTCGCCGCAGTCCTTCTGAATCGCATAAATCTGGGAAAGCATTTCCCCTGCCGTCAGTCCGCGTTCCACGCCGTCCAGTGTGGATGCGCAGAACTTGCAGCCCATCCGACAGCCGACCTGCGTCGAAATGCAGACCGTATTGCCATGCTCATATTTCATCAATACACTTTCGATAATTGCGCCATCCGAAAGCGCAAAAAGATATTTTCTCGTGCCGTCAATCTGCGAAACCAGCCGCCGCACGATTTTCACACCGTTGATTGCCGCCGTTTCGCCAAGCTTTTCTCGCAGGCTCTTGGAAAGATTCGTCATTTCGGCAAAGCTGTCCACCTGCTTTGCGTGCAGCCAATCGAAAAGCTGCTTCGCCCGAAATTTTGGCTCACCCAATTCCTGCAAAAGCTCCTGCAATTCGGTTATGTCCATGGATTTGATATCAACCTTTTCCATATCTCAATCCTTTCTTCTTAATTTTGAAATGAAAAATCCGTCTGTTCCTGTTTTATGGGGCAGCAGGGTCAGATATCCCTTTTTCGCCGTTTCCGTATCCCAGCCTTCGGGCAGAAATTCCGAAATATCCTCCGCCGTAAAATCGGGGTGGTCTTTCAGAAACCATTCCAGATTCTTTTCATTTTCCTTTCGGCAAAGCGTACAGGTGCTGTAAACCAGAACGCCGCCCTTTTTCACATAGCCTGCCGCATTTCCCAGAATTTCTCTCTGAATTTTTGTCAGGCTGTCAATCTCATTGCCATCCTTTTTCAGGCGGATATCCGGCTTCTTTCGCATCAGCCCCAGACCGGAGCAAGGCACATCCGCCAGCACGCGGTCAAACCGCTTCGGGCTTTCCTCCTTAGCCGCCGCATCCTTCACCCTGCACTGCATGATGGAAATGCCAAGGCGTTCCGCGCCCTCCTCCATCAGGTCGATTTTATGCGCATAAATATCGCAGGAAAGCAGACTGCCCTCGTTTTCCATCCGTTCCGCAATCGTAAAGCTTTTCCCGCCCGGCGCGGCGCACATGTCTAAAATCTTCTCGCCTTTTTTCGGGTCTAGCACCCGTACCGCGAGCTGAGAGCTTTCATCCTGCACATGGAACAGTCCTTCTTTGAAGGCATCCAAGCGGCTTAAATCCGCCGTTTTCGTCAGATGCAGTGCATCCGCGCAGATTCTGCCCTCTGCCACATGCACACCTGCCTGCTCCAGCTTCTTTTTCAAAGCCTGCGTATTCGTTTTCAGCGTATTCACCCGAATCGTCACATCGGGGGACTGATTATCATACGCACAAATTTGCTCCGTTTCTTCGTAGCCATAATAGGCAATCCACATCCGCACCAGCCACAGCGGATGGGAATACGCCACAGAAAGATATTCCGCCGTTCCCATCTCAGGCAGGGGAATCTCCTGTTTTTTCTTTGCCGTCGTGCGCAGTACGCCGTTCACAAAGCCCTTCAAAGAGCCATATCCTCTGACCGATGCCAGCTTCACCGCCTCATTACACGCCGCTGCATCCGGCACGTCCATGAAGTACATCTGATACACCGCCGTCCGCAGCACTGCCAGCAGCCACGGCTTCATTTTTTCCGTTTTTGTTTTGGAAAAGGTATTCAGCACATGGTCAATATAAATCAAATTGCGCAGTGTACCGTTTACCACCTCCGTCACAAAGGCTCTGTCCTGTCTGGACATCGCACCGTTCTGCCGCAGCAGGCGGCGCAGTGTCATTGTATTATAGGCATCCGCCGTCATGATTTCCATGAGCGCCTCTGCCGCAATCTCTCTTGGATTGATTTGGATCATCTTTTTCCATTCCTTCCGTTCAAGCCATTCTGTCTCAACATAATATTATACGACAAAACAGAGGATTCTTCAATCATTTCGCCCCTATTTCGACAAAAAAGAGGCATCCGCAAAAACACCAAAAGGCTAATCCACAATCAGATTAGCCTTTCTTTTTTAATCGTCTCTTCTGCCAAAGATGGCAACCAAGCGCAACAGCTGTGCGATTGCCGCAAATGCCGCCGCAACATAGGTCATGGCCGCCGCACTCAGCACCCTTTTCGCACCGCCGATTTCGTCGCTGTCCAGAAATCCGTCATCTGCCAGCAGGCGAATCGCCCTTCTGGATGCGTTGAATTCCACAGGCAGTGTAATAATCGTAAACACAACGGAAAGGGAGAAGAACAGAATCCCCAGTGTCACCAATGTGCTGCCGCCGCCGCTGAAAATAAACCCAATCAAAATCAGGGGAATTGCCAGTCTGGAGCCGAAGTTTGCCAGAGGCACGAAAAAGCTTCGCAGTGCCAGCGGTGCATAGCCCACGTCATGCTGAATGGCGTGCCCTGTCTCGTGCGCCGCTACGCCGACCGCCGCTACCGATGTGCTGTCATACACGCTTTCGGACAGGCGCAGTGTCTTTGTTCTGGGGTCATAATGGTCTGTCAGGTTGCCTGCCACACGCTGCACGCTTACATCATAAATGCCTGCGTTGTGCATCATCTGCTCTGCCACCTGCGCCCCCGTTAAGCCTCGTTTGTTTCTGATTTTCGCATATTTCTTAAATGTACCGGATACCTTCATCTGCGCAACCATCGAAAAAATGAATGCCAGAAGCACCAAAAAGTACATACTGTCGTATCCATATCCATAACCATAATACATATCGGTTCCTCCTATCTGTTTGGAACTTTCCTATTCAAGCCTTAGCCAAGCAAAATGCCTGTCTGCATTTCATGCCCACGCAGATACGCATCCGCCGTCATCTTCTTGCCGCCGCGCGCCTGTACCTCTTTGATGCGCAAAATTCCATCGCCGCATTTTACCGCAAAGTCCTTTTTTGTCACCTCTACAATTTCACCAAATGCCGCATCGGGGTAGCTTTTGTTTTCCGTCTCCGCCCAGAACATCTTGAGCGGTTCCTCTCCCAGAACAGCGTATGCGCCATGTCCGGGATACATTCCGCGCATCAGATCAATAATCTGCTGTCCGCCTTTGCTCCAGTCAATATGACCTGTCTCCTTGTGAATCATGGGCGCATGGGTTGCCAGTGCATCATCCTGCGGCATCCGTGTAATTGTACCCTTTTCCAGTCCGTCAATCGTTTCCAGAAGCAGTGCTGCGCCTGCCACCGCCATTTTATCATGCAGATCCTCAAAATTATCTGTCGGAAGAATCTCCACTTCCGTTTTCAAAAGCATATCCCCCGTATCCATGCCCTTTGCCATGAACATCGTGGTAATGCCTGTTACCTTCTTGCCGTCAATAATGGCGCGCTGCATCGGTGCCGCCCCTCTGTATTCCGGCAGAAGCGAGCCATGCACATTGATACAGCCGTATTTCGGCATATTCAGAATTTCCTCCGGCAAAATCTGCCCGAATGCAGTGACGGCAATCAAATCCGCGCCATAGCCGCGCAGCTGCTCGATAACCTCCGGTTCGCGTACCTTCACAGGCTGCAAAACAGGAATCCCATGCTCCAGTGCCACTGCCTTTACGGGTGTAGGCTGCAGCTTTTTCCCTCTGCCCTTGGGCTTATCGGGCTGTGTCACAACTGCCACAACCTCATGCCTTGTCAGCAATGCCTGCAAGGAAGGTACCGCAAAATCGGGCGTTCCCATAAAAATCACTCTCATCGGTATTCCTCCTTACGCTTCCTCTCTCGGCAGTGCCTTATCAATATACAGAATCCCATCCAGATGGTCAATCTCGTGGCACAATGCGCGTGCCATCAGCTCTTCCCCCTCGATGATGAATTCATTACCCTCTCTGTCCATCGCCTTTGCCTTCACATAATAGGGGCGTTCCACAGGGGCAGATTGTCCGGGCAGGCTCAGGCAGCCCTCCTCGTCAGTCTGGGAACCGCTTGTTTCCAAAATCACAGGGTTCAGCAGCTCCACCAAGCCCTCGCCAATATCAATGACAACGGCTCTTTTCAAAATCCCTACCTGCGGTGCAGCCAAGCCGACACCGTTTGCTTCATACATGGTATCTGCCATATCATCCAGCAGTGTCAGCAGATTGGGGGTAATTTCCTTGATCGGTTTACAGGTTTTTCTCAGCACCTCATCTGTGCTGATGCGAATATTACGAATTGCCATTTTTTCTTCCTCCTAATTCTATAATATCTCCAAAATTTGAACAAACAAAAAACTTTTTGTAAATTTATCTGAAACAGAAACGGAACGCGAGCTTTTCGTTTTCCAATGAAATATTATAACATTTTTTTCTGCTTTATACAATATTGGTCGGGTTAAGCGCCAAACCTACGCGCACATTACGGCTTCGCTCCTTCTTCATCCTCTCCGTTGCCGGCAGAACCAGCTGCCGCAGGGGTTCCTCCTCCGCCGCCTTCACAATAATCCGGTAGCGGTATTCTCCGCGAAATTTCGGCAGTGCCGTCGGTCCGAGAATCGTTGCAATCTCCTCCTCATCCGCCTGTGCCAGTCGTTCTGCCAGCTCCTGCGCCGCCTGTGCCGCCTCCTCCTGTGCCGCACCTGTCAGCAGAATACTGAAAAATGCGGAAAACGGCGGATAGCCCATCATCTGCCGCATAAGCATTTCTTCCTCATAAAAGCCTTCATAATCCTGCTTCGCGGCATACTGCACCGCATAGTGCTGTGGCTGATAGGTCTGGAGAAACACGCGCCCTCTGTCATCCCTTCTGCCGGCACGTCCTGCCGCCTGCAGCATCAGCCGAAAGCCCGTTTCCGCCGCCGTAAAGCTGTCCGCATTTAAGGATAAATCCGCCGCCATAACGCCCACCAGTGTCACGTTGGGGTAATCATGCCCCTTGGCAATCATCTGCGTCCCTATCAGAATATCCGCCTCTCCTGCCGCAAATGCCGCAAGAATTTTTTCATGGCTATGCTTTGTCAGTGTGGTATCCAAATCCATCCGCAGAATCCTTGCTTCCGGAAACAGCTTTTTTGCTTCCTCCTCTATTTTCTGTGTCCCTGTGCCGAAATAACGAATATACTTCGAGCCGCAGACGGGGCAGACCTTCGGCAGAGGTGCTCTCCTGCCGCAATAATGGCAAGCCAGCGCATGCTCCTTTGCATGATAGGTATATGTCAGGTCACATTCCGGGCATTTCATCACATGCCCACAACTGCGGCAGGAAACAAAGGTTGCGTATCCTCTGCGGTTCAGAAAGAGCATCGTCTGCTCGCCCTTCTCCAGATTCCTGCGGATTTCCGCCTGTAATGCTCTGCCGAACGCAGAACGGTTGCCCTCCGCCAGCTCCTTTCGCATATCCGTCACAAGCATCCGCGGCAGAACGCCGCCGCCCGTCCGTTCCTTTAATTCCAGCAGCAGAAATTCTCCCTGCTTTGCTTTGTAATAGCTGATGACATCCGGCGTTGCCGTCCCCATCAGAAGGAGCGCGCCATAGCGTTTTGCCAGTGCCGCCGCAACGTCCTTCGTGTCATATTTCGGGGTAATATCGGAAACATAGCTGTTCTCATGCGCCTCATCCATGATAATCGCGCCGACATTCGGAAACGGCAGAAACAACGCCGACCGTGCGCCAATCACAACCGAAATCTCGCCATCCCTTGCCTTTTTCCACTGGTCAACTCTCTCCCCCATGGAAAGGCGGCTGTGCGTCACGCTGGCTGCATCTCCAAAGCGGGAAACGAACCGCTCCGCAAGCAAGGGGGTAAGCGCAATTTCCGGCACAAGCACAATCGCCTGCTCACCCCTTGCCAGAACCTCCGCAATCAACTGCATATAAATCTCCGTTTTGCCGCTGCCCGTCACCCCATGCAGAAGTACAGGCTTTTTTTCTTTCTGCTCCAATTCCCGATGCAAAGCAGAAAGCGCCGCCGCCTGCTCTGCCGTCGGGGTAAAGGGTTGCGTCCGTTCCACCGTGTCCGCATCAAAGACATTTCGCCGTTCCGTCTGTCTCCGCTCCCGCAGGATGCCCTTTTTCAGCAGGGTTTTGATGGGCGAATCGGTAATGCCAAGTGCCTCCTTCAGCTCTGCGGCAGCTGCTTCTCTGCCGCTTGCGAGGTACTCCAACAGCAGCCTTTGCCCCTCCAGACGCTTCTCCTTCTCCGCCTTTTTCCATGCCGCTTCCAGAAGTGGATGGTCTCTGTCCAGAGAATAGAGCCGTTTTTCGTTTTTGTATTCACTGCGATGCAGCTCCTGTTTCAGCGCAAGCAGACCCTTTTCCTCTGCCTTCCGCAGAAATGTCAGGCAATCTCCGCCGAATTCCGCCTGCACCTCCTCCAAGGGAATTTCCCTTCGTTCCCCGAATAATGCAAGCAACGCCGTTTCCTTCGGGGTCAGCTTCGTTTCCGAATCAAATGCCCTTCGTCCGACTGTCCAACTGCTTTTTGTGCGGATGCCGGGCGGCATAATTGCCTGCAGGCATTGGTTCAGTGTGCAGAAATAGCGTTCCTTCATCCATTCCGCCAAATCCAGAAGGGCAGGCGTAAAGGTCGGTCTGCCCTCATCCAGAACCTCAAGAATCTCCTTGATTTTATCCGCAGGCACCTCTGTTTTTTCGGAAAGAGAAATGACATAGCCCTCCGTCTTTTTGTTGCGGCTGCCAAACGGCACAATCACCCTTACACCGATTTCCACTGTCATCCCTTCGGGAATCCGATAATCAAACAGCTTATCCATTTCCGGCTGATTCAGCCCAACAATCACCTTCGCATACATCATTTCTCACCTCCCTACAAAAACAGCCCGTAAAAACGGGCTATTTTCCTTGCATATTATTCTTCCTCGGTTTCCTCTGCCATGCTTGCAAAATCAACCTCTGCCAGTGCAACCTCTTTGTCCTCTTCCTCCGGCTTGCCCTCGCGGATTTTCAGCTTGCCTTCGTAAATTTCATTGACTGCGATGGAAACAGGCTTATCCACCTCAATATGGTCAATCATAGGCTGCTGATGGTCTACCAGCTGTCTTGCTCTTTTTGCCGCCGCAATCACGATGGTATATCTGCTGGCAATGGTAATATCCTCGGAATCCTGTGTGATAACCTCCAGAATATCGGAATAAGAAGGTCTTAACATATTACATCTCTCCTTTGAAAATCTTTTTGATATTTTTATTTCTGCTGCATTTCATCTTTTCTGCCGCAACAATAGTCAGCATATCCTCAGTTGCCTGCTCTATGGTGTCATTGATGACCAGATAATCGTATTCCTCTACCAGTTCCATCTCCTCCAATGCGCGGCGCAGTCGTTTGTTGATAGTTTCCTTATCCTCGGTGCCGCGTTTGGTCAGGCGGTTGCCCAGTTCCTCCAGATTGGGCGGAACCATGAAAATCAGCACGCCTTCGGGGTAAATTTTCTTTACCTGCAGCGCACCCTGTACCTCAATCTCCAGAATGACATTATTGCCTGCCATCAGCTGCTCTGTTACATATTTTCTGGGTGTGCCGTAATAATTGCCGCAGAATTCCGCCCATTCCAGAAGCTCCTTGCGGTCGCGCATTTTCTCAAATTCCTCTCTGGTATGAAAGAAATAATGCACCCCATCCTTCTCATATTCTCTGGGCTTTCTTGTTGTTGCGGAAATGGAAAGCGAAAAATTGTTCTTCTCACAAAGACGCTCTACAATCGTCCCTTTGCCGGAACCGGAAGGACCGGAGATAATCAATAAAATACCCTGTTTATTCATGTGTATTTCCCCTTTATCCTATAAATAGCCTTTCTTTTTTATTGTAAAAAAAGGCCGTTACTCCAGATTTTGAATCTGTTCTCTGATTTTTTCGATTTCGCTTTTCAGTTCAATCGTAGCCTTTACAATCTGAATGTCATTCGCCTTGGATGCGATGGTGTTGGATTCTCTGTTCATTTCCTGAATCAGAAAGTCCAGCTTGCGTCCTACCTGTCCGCCACCGTCCAGAATATCCTTCAGCTGAATCAGATGGCTTTCCAATCTGGTCACCTCTTCATCCACGCAGCCGCGGTCTGCAAAAACCGCAACCTCTGTCGCAATGCGCTGTGGATCAACATCAACGCCGCCCAGCAAATCCTTCAAGCGGTTGTTCAGCTTTTCCTGATATTCCACAACCACCAGAGGGGAACGCTCCTTCACCTCTGCCACAAGTACCCTGATGCGTTCGCCCTTCAAAAGAATATCCTTTTTCAGATTTTCGCCCTCAATGGTACGCATGGCAACGAATTTTTCCACTGCCTCATCCAGTGCAGGCACCAGTGCCTCCCAGATGACCTCCTCCTCCTGCTGCGCCTTCTCCACCGTAATCACATCGGGGAATTTTGCCGCCAGCTCCAGCTTATTTTCGCTGTAGATGCCGAATTTTTCTTCTATCAGCTTCAGCTTTTCGATATATGCCGCCGCCAGTGCTTCGTTCAGCTTTACCTCTACATCCGCTGCGGAAAAGGTTTCAAAGCTGATATACACATCAGTCTTGCCGCGAAATACCTCATGCATGATTCTTTTTTTGATTTTATCCTCCAGACCTGCCAGAGAGCGGGGCAGCTTAATCGTCATATCATTATAACGATGGTTTACGGATTTCATTTCCACCGTAAACTTTCTTTCCTCTGCGATATGCTCGCCGCGTCCATAGCCTGTCATGCTTCTTACACTTGCACTCATGTTTCGATTCCTTTCTATGCTTCGTTCCAAAAATCGTTGTTTTATTATACATAAGTGTCCGCCAAATAGCAAGGAAAACCGCAAATTGTATCCACTATTTTTAATCATTTTTTAATATTTCCTTCATTTTAGAACTTTTTTGCAAATCCTACTGCTTATCTTGGTAATCCGCTTGAAAAAATAATGCAAAAAAGAAAATCCTATGTTAAAATTATAAATTAACCAAATGTATTTAAGGAGGTGTTCCTTATGGCACTGGACGGCATTACAACCTCTGCCATCGTATCAGAACTCAAAGCAGCCCTTTTAGGTGGGCGTATCGATAAAATCCATCAACCCCTTGCGGATGAAATTCGTATGTCTATTCGTGGGCTTGGCAGCGGCGCAAAGAAAATCATCATTTCCGCCAACTCTGCCCATCCCCGTATCCACCTGACCGAAAGCAGCCGCGAAAACCCTATGACCGCACCCTTATTCTGCATGGTCATGCGCAAGCATATCGCAGGCGGCAAAATTATAGATATTGTACAGCCGAATTTCGAGCGTATCATCATCCTGCGGATTGAATCCTCCAACGAAATGGGCGATATCACTACAAAAAATCTGATTCTGGAAATCATGGGCAAGCACAGCAACCTTATCCTAACCGATGAAACAGGCAGAATTCTGGATTCCATCAAGCGTGTCACCCATGAGAAAAGCTCTGTCCGAGAGGTACTCCCCGGCAAGGAATATGTTTTCCCCCCTTCGCAGGATAAGAAAAACCCCCTTCTTGCCGAACAGGCGGATTTTCTCTTTTCCCTGCATCTGCAGGAGGGCAGAAGGCTGCAGGAATTTCTTTATCAGACCTACACCGGCATCAGCCCTGTCATGGCAGACGAAATCTGCACTCGCGCAGGGTTGGATGCTTCGGATTCCTGTCAGGAAACCACATTAGAAAGCAGTGAACGGCTCTTTGCCGCCTTTGAAAAAACCATGCAGGAGGTCAAAGCGGCGGACTTCTGCCCTGCCATTTATTATCAGAAGGAAAATAATCGCATTGTCGATTTTGCCGTTCTGAAAATGCAGCAATTTCAAGGCCTTGCCGCCAAGCCCTTTCCTTCCGTTTCTGCCCTTCTGGAGGGCTTTTATCAGGAGCGGGATAATGCGGCACATATCCGCCAGAAGGCGCAGGATATGCGAAAGCTGGTAACCAATCATATCGAACGCTGTGTGAAGAAAAAGGAAATTCAGCTGAAAACACGCCGCGAAACAAAGGGCATGGATTTATGGAAGAAAAAGGGCGAGCTCCTGACTGCCAATATCTATGCCGTTCCGCAGGGTGTAACAACCTTCAAAACCATTGATTATTACGAGGAATCCATGCCCGAAATCGAAATTGCCATTGACCCCGCAAAAACACCTGCGGAAAATGCGCAGAAATATTTTGCAAAATACAACAAGGCAAAGCGTACCCTTGCGGCACTGGAAATACAGGAAAAACAGAATAACGAGGAGCTGGCGTATCTGGAAAGCGTTCTCAATGCACTGGAAAACGCCAAGGAGGATGCCGATCTTTCCGAAATCCGTACAGAATTAGCGGAAAGCGGCTTCATCCGCAGGCAGGCACAGAAAAAAGGACAGCCGAAGCCGAAAAGGGCAAAGCCCCTGCGTTATATTTCCTCCGATGGGTATGAAATTCTGGTCGGGAAAAGCAATCTGCAAAATGACGAGCTGACGCTCCGCACCGCCGAGCCGACAGACCTCTGGATGCACACGAAGGATATCCCCGGCTCCCATGTCATCATCCGCACCAATGGGCAAAGCGAGCTGCCGGAAGCCACGATGGAGGAAGCTGCAAACCTTGCCGCCTTCTACAGTAAAGCAAAAAACAGCAGTATGGTTCCTGTGGATTATACCCAGAGAAAAAATATCAAGAAACCAAACGGCGCAAAGCCGGGCATGGTGATTTATCTGACGAATAAAACCATTTATATCACCCCCGACGAAGCCCGTATCCAACAAATGAAAAATGAGTAAATAAGATACCCTTCAGAAAGGAGCATGATTTATGGCAAAAGCCTTTCGTTATGCACTCAAGCACAGCCTTCCCATTCTCATCAGCTACATCCCCGTTGCCCTTGCCTACGGGGTACTGATGCAGAACTGCGGCTATAATTTCGTCTGGACAGGCGCATGCAGCATTTTCGTTCTGGCAGGCTCTCTGCAATATCTGATGGTGACCTTCTTCGCCGGCGGCGTTTCGCTTCTGACCGTTGCGATTATGTCACTCCTGCTTAACAGCCGTCATATTTTCTATGGGCTGTCCTTCATCGAAAAATTCCGCACCTTCGGGCCTTGGAAATATTTCCTCATCTATTCCCTGACGGATGAAAATTATTCCCTGCACTGTTCGCATCATTTCGAGTCGGATGTCAATGAAAAATGGGCGTATGTGCTGACGGCGTTTCTGTCCATCTCCTATTGGATTATTCTGAGCATCATCGGTGCGCTGATTGGGAGCATGCTCCCCTTCAACACCACAGGCATTGATTTTGCGCTAACCGCCCTTTTCATCGTTATCCTGATAGAGCAGATGCTTGGCGCGGATAACCGCCTGCCGGCATGGCTTGCCTTTGTTTCCGCCATCGTCTGTCTGCTTATCTTCGGGCCAAGCAATTTCATTCTGCCCTCGCTGGTGATTACCGTTGCTCTCTTAAGCATCCTGCGTCACCGTATCGAGCCTGCAAAAGCTGTAAAGGAAGAAAAGGAGGAAGCGTAAATGGTTTTAACTACAATGCAATCTATTGCAATCATCGCCGTCTGCGGCATCTGCACCCTTCTGGAGCGCGCCCTTCCCTTCCTTATTTTCAGTGGCAGAGCCGTTCCCGAGCCTGTACGCTATCTGGGGCGTGTGCTGCCTATGGCAATCATGGCAACCCTCGTTATCTATTGCTTGAAGGGCATTACCTTTTCCTCTGCGGCAGGCTTTGCGCCGCTTTTGATTGCCTCTGCTGTCACGGCAGTCCTGCATCTTTGGAAAAGAAGCACCCTCATCAGCATTTTCTGCGGCACTGTCTGCTATATGGCTCTGGTGCAGCTTGTATTTGCATAATACTACATAATTTTAACAGAAAAACCCTCCGTATTTTTTCCATACGAAGGGTTCCTTTTTTGCAATTTTTTCACTATAATATTTTAATTTTAAAATTCTGTTTCCGTGATAGGTGCTTCGACTGCATCTGCCGCTTCTGCTGTCTGCGGCGCATCCTGATTCTGCTCCAGCCCATAATGCACACGCACCAGATGGTCGATTTCCGCGCACATTTCGGGATGCTCGCGCAGGAACTGCTTTGCGTTTTCACGCCCTTGCCCGATACGGGTTTCCTTATAGGCATACCACGCGCCGCTCTTGTTTACGATATCCACATCTGCCGCCAGATCCAGAATATCCCCCTCCTTGGAGATGCCCTTGCCGTAGATAATATCAAACTCGGCTGTTCTGAAGGGAGGTGCTACCTTGTTTTTCGCAACCTTTACCTTTGTGCGGTTGCCGACAATTTCCGTTCCCTGCTTCAACACATCCGCCTTTCTGATTTCCATACGGATAGAGGAATAGAATTTCAGCGCACGACCGCCCGTTGTAGTTTCGGGATTGCCGAAGGTTACGCCGATTTTCTCACGCAGCTGGTTGATGAAAACAACCGTACAATTCGATTTATTGGTGATACCTGTCAGCTTTCTCAATGCCTGGCTCATCAGTCTTGCCTGCAAGCCCATGTGGGAATCGCCCATTTCGCCCTCGATTTCCGCACGGGGCACCAATGCCGCTACGGAGTCCACAATCACAATATCAATCGCACCGCTGCGTACCATGGTTTCGGTAATTTCCAACGCCTGTTCGCCGTCATCCGGCTGAGAAATATAGAGGTTGTCAATATCAACCCCCAGCGCCTTTGCATAGGTAGGGTCCATCGCATGCTCCGCATCCACATATCCTGCAATGCCGCCGCGCTTCTGCACCTCTGCCACCATGTGCAGGGCAACCGTTGTCTTACCGGAGGATTCAGGGCCATAAACCTCGACAATTCTGCCCTTCGGCAGACCGCCAACCCCCAACGCCAAATCCAGACTCAGAGAGCCGGTCGGCACAACCTCAACCGCCATTTTTGCATTATTGTCCCCCAGCTTCATTACCGCACCCTTGCCAAACTGCTTCTCAATCTGGCTTAATGCCGCATCCAGTGCCTTTTGCTTATCTTCAAATTTTACATCTTCCTTTTGTGCCTTTGCCGCCATTTTATTGCCACCTTTCCAAACCCTATCGGATTCCGTTTATATTCACGAATATTTGTTCTCTTTTTTCCCATTTTATTCGATTTCGTTCGCCTTGTCAACGGCTATTTTCTCTCCTGCACAGGCTTTTCCGCCAAAGCCATTGCCGCAAAAATCACCGCACACCCCAGATATCCCCGGAAGTGCATCCGTTCGCCGTATAAAATCGCAGAAAATACCGCCGCAAAAATAGATTCCGTTGTAATGATGATTGCCGCCTTGTTCGGCGCAGTGCTTTGCTGTCCGATGCTTTGCAGCACAAAATAAAGCGCGGTGCAAAATGCCCCTGCGTAGAAAAAGTTTCCGAAGGCAGGCAATGTCAGGGGTGGCATATCCCATCCCGTAAACATCAGAATCACCGTCATCACCGCAAGGGTCGAAAGATTCTCCACAATCGCAATATGCACAGAATCGCAGTCCTTGGTCAGATTCCCCAGAAACGCCATTTGCAACGAAAACGCCACCGCCGCCAGCAGTGAGAGCCCTGCCCCGAAATCCAGCCGAAAATCCGCCGTCAGGGAAAGGCAGCAAACGCCAAAGAGCGTCATCCCCGCCGCCAGAAAGCAGTTCCGATTCGGCTTCTGCCTGAACACGCCCCAGCAGACAAACGGCACAATGACCGCAGGAATATTCACCAGAAACGCATTGACCGATGGCGTGGTGTATTGCAGCCCAACCGTCATCAGAAGAAACATTGCCGCAAGCAGTGCCCCCAAAATACTGCCGACCCTCCATTCCTCTTTGGTAATTCGTTTCAGCCGTTTGCAATAAACCAGACACATGCAGACGGATGCCGTCAGAAAACGCCCGAAAATCACCTGAAATGGGTCATATCCCCAATCCAGAAGATATTTCAGGCTGATAAAGCCGCCGCCGCCGATAAATGCCGCCAGAAGCAGCAGCCAATCCCCCTTATGCTTCATCATTGATTCCCTTCCTCAGCCGGTTCAGCGCAGTATATGCCGCACGTTCTCTGATTTTGTTCCGCTTTCCGACAAAATGACAGGTGTATACCTCCGTTTTTCCTTTATAAGCAACCGCAATATAAACCAGACCGACCGGCTTGCCCTCGCTGCTTTCCGGGCCTGCAACGCCCGTGGTTGCCAAGCCGATATCTGCGCCGCTTGTTCTCGCAATGCCCTCCGCCATTTCCTTCGCCGTTTCCTCGCTGACTGCACCGTATTTCTCCAGTGTTTCCGCCTTTACGCCGAGTCTGTGCATTTTCGCCTCATTGGAATAGGTCACACAGCCCTCCGCAAGTGCCGCAGAAATCCCCGGATATTCCACCAGCTTGGACGCAATCATACCGCCGGTGCAGGATTCTGCCACCGCTAACGTGAGTTGCTTTTGCAACAGCTGTTCTGCCACAACGGTTTCCAAATCGGTTTCGCCCTCGCCATAGACCGCATCGCCCAATCTTTCCTTCAATGCCGCCGCAACAGGGTCAATCAGCCGATTTGCTTCCTCCTCGTCTCTTGCCTTCGCCGTAATGCGCAAAATTGCCTCGCCATCCTTCGCATAGGGCGCAATCGTCGGGTTGGTCTGTGCATCAATGATATCCTTTACCCTTTCCTCCATGGCACTCTCGCCCACCTCTGCCACGCGCAGAATACGGGAAACAAAGGTAAATTCCTGCTTCTTCGCCAGATAAGGCTTCACCTGATTTTGGAACATGGGAATCGTTTCTCTCGGAGGTCCGGGCAGCATCACAATCATCTTTCCGTTCTTCTCCATAATGATCCCCGGTGCCGTGCCGTTATCGTTATACAGCACAATCCCGTTTTTTTCGGGCACCATTGCCTGCTTCACGTTGTTTTCCGTCATCACTCTGCCTGTGCGGTCAAAATATTTCCGAATTCTGCCCAATGCTCTTTCATCCAGAATCAGCCTTTCCCCGAAATATTCTGCCGCCGTTTCCTTCGTCAGGTCATCCTCGGTAGGCCCTAAGCCGCCTGTTGTAATAATTAAATCCGCTCTGGAAAAGGCATGAAAAATCGTATCCTTTAAACGCTTTGGGTTATCCCCAACAACCGTCTGATAATATACCTCTATCCCCAGATTTGCCAGCTCCTGCGCCAGAAACTGTGCATTTGTATTCAAAATATCCCCCAGCAGCAGTTCCGTGCCGACTGCAAGAATCTCCGCCTTCATGTTTCTTCCTCCTTTGTGTCTTTTCCTCTATTGTACCGTTTTTATCATCGGATTCCAATATCCCGAAATAAAAAAGAGAGCCTTTTCAAACAAAGCGCTCCCTTTCATTTTTCTCTTAGCCCATCAGAACCTGCTTATTCTTAATGATATAATCCGCGCCGGAGAAAATCGTAAAGAATACCGCCAGAATCACCAGCAGCTTTTCCAGAACAGGCATGCACGCAAACGGCAGATTCAGCAGCAGCACAGGAATCATAATCATCTGCGTGGTGGTTTTCACCTTCCCCCACCAGCTTGCCGCCATCACAATATTCGCCTCCATCGCAAGGGTACGGAAGCCTGTGATGGCAAATTCTCTTGCCAGAATCACGATAACCACCCATGCCGCCAAGTCCTTTAAGGCAACCATGGAAACCAATGCAGACATCACCAGCAGTTTGTCCGCAAGGGGGTCCATAAATTTCCCGAAGTTGGAAACCATGTTGTATTTTCTTGCAATCTTGCCATCCAACATATCCGTTAAGGAGGCTACGATAAAAATAACCACCGCAATATATCTGCCCATCGGCTCCGGTGCCAAGAAAAGCACCAGTAGAAATGCCGGAATCATTATCACTCTCAGCAGTGTCAGCTTATTCGCTAAATTCATATCCATAAACCACATCTCCCATCAAATCATAATCGCCTGCTTCACGAATCTTCACCGTTACAAAATCACCAGAATACAGCTCCTCCTCCGAGGAAACAAATACCAGACCGTCAATTTCGGGGGCATCCCGTCTTGTCCTGCCGCAGAAGATGTTTTCCTCAGGCAGCTTGCCCTCAATCAGCACCTCCAGTACCTTGCCGACCTCTTTTTCACAAAGCGCAGCCGCAATGGATTTCTGTATATCCATGATGATTTCCCTGCGTTCTTCCTTCGTTTCCTCCGGAATCTGGTTTTCCATTTCCGCCGCAACCGTGCCTTCCTCCTGCGAATAGGAGAACACACCCAAACGGTCGAATTTCATTTCCTGCACAAAGCTCTGCAAATCCGCAAATTCCTCCTCTGTCTCTCCGGGGAAGCCGACAATCAGTGTCGTGCGAATGGCAATATCGGGCATAGCCGCTCTCAGCCTTGCCACCTTCTCCCGAATGAGTGTCTGGCTGCTTTTTCTGCCCATGCGCTTCAGCACAGCATCATTCCCATGCTGAATCGGCATATCAATATAATGACAAACCTTTTCACAGCTTGCCATTTCCGCAATGGTTTCCTCTGTCAGCGTTTCGGGATACGCATACAGCAGACGAATCCACTCCAAGCCCTCAATGGCATTCAGCCGCCGCAAAAGCACATCTAGCATCGGCTTGCCGTATAAATCTCTGCCGTAAATCGAGGTATCCTGCGCAACAATGACCAATTCCTTCACGCCCTGCTGTGCCAAAAGGGTTGCTTCCTCCACAAGGCTTTCTAGCTCTCTGCTGCGGTGTCTGCCACGCATTTGCGGAATGACACAATAGGTACAACGGTTGTCGCAGCCCTCGGAAATTTTCAAATACGCAAAATACGGTGCGGTCGAAAGCACACGCAGCTTGCCGTTTCCATCCTGCATGGCAAGGTCAATGCTTTCCAACTGCTTCACCTGCTCCTTGCCGCCCAGAATTTCATCCGCAACCTCCGCAATGGATTCATACGCCGTTGTGCCGACAATGGCATCCACCTCGGGCAATTCGTCAAAAAATTCCTTTTCGTATCTCTGCCCTAAGCAGCCTGCCACAATCAAGCCCTTGCAATGCCCCACCTCTGGATTCTTATATTTGGACATTTCCAAAATGGTTTCAATGCTTTCCTCCAAGGCATCCTTGATAAAGCAGCAGGTGTTTACCACAATAATATCCGCCTCTGCCGCATCCGCTACCGCTGTGTAGCCGTTCTGCTGTAAAATCCCCAGCATAACCTCACTGTCAACTCTATTCTTATCGCACCCCAAAGAGGTGAATGCGATTTTTCTGCTCATTGTATTCCTCCTTAAAATCTTCTCTTTTTTACATCATTATATTTTACTATAAAACCAAGAAAATTGCTATATTTCCGCAAAATTCTTTTTCCCTCCTTCTGCCAAAGAGAAACCCCCGATACAATCGAGGGTTGCTTTTTCTTATTCTGCTGTTTCGTATTCCTGCAAAAGTGCTTCCAGTAGGTCTGTTGCCTTCGTTTTTTCCTTTTCCGTAATCATGTAGGCGGTATCTCTGAAATCAATGCGTCCTCCCTCCCAGCAGGCGAGCGACTCATACCGTCCTTCCGTCTCGCTGTCGTACCGAATCATCATAAGATAAGGCTCTTCCGCGCTCCTATCGGAAAGCAGCTTCTCCCATGGCATCATTTTTCTGACCTCTATTTCACCCAACGCATCCAATGCCTTCTGCATCCGTTCCCTCTCTCTGATTTCTGCCCCACTCACATAGCCTGTATCATTTTTTATCTCCATCATCTGCACACGGCAAACTACAAAATTCTCAAGGGAAATTTCCCCCTCATCGGAAAGCGGTTTGCTCCGAAAAGAAACTGCCATCCAGATAACCACGATTACAACCAAGCATACAATACCCTTCAAAGCACCTTTTTTCATACAAACACTTCCTTTCCGACCGCTTTTCCTTATTTTCCCTATATAAAAAGAATACCCTTGGCTCTCTATGAAAGTCAAGGGTATCAATCTTAAGATTTTCTTACAATTCTTCTTTATTCCAATCCATTCTGGATTTTTGCGGCTATGTTGCAGTTTTTCATCAGCATAGCGATGGTCATCGGACCAACGCCGCCGGGAACAGGCGTAATCGCCCCTGCAATTTCCTTCACGTTCTCAAAATCCACATCGCCGCACAGCTTGCCTGCCTCATTGCGATTCATCCCAACATCAATGAGAATCGCGCCTTCCTTTACCATATCCGCCGTCACTGTGTTTACCTTGCCCACTGCGCTGACAATGATATCTGCCCCCCGACAGATTTCCGCCAGATTCTTTGTTTTGGAATGGCAAATCGTCACAGTGCCGTTCTCCTGCATCAACAGCATAGCTACAGGCTTTCCTACGATATTGCTTCTGCCAATCACAACACACTGTTTCCCTTCGATGGAATGACCGCTGCGCTTGATTAACTCAATAATGCCCGCAGGGGTACAAGGAAGGAATCCCTCTCCGCCTGTGTGGAGATTGCCCACGTTTACGGGATGGAAACAATCCACATCCTTCTTCGGGTCGATGGCAAGAATAACCTTTCGTTCATCAATCTGCTTTGGCACAGGCATCTGCACTAGAATCCCATGAATGTCCTTATCCGCGTTCAGCTTGGCGATCAGCTCCAAAAGTGCCTCCTCCGTTGTCCCCCCAGACAACACATGAGAAACCGAGCGAATCCCGACTGCCTCACACGCCTTTTTCTTGTTATTCACATATACCTGAGAGGCGGAATCATCGCCGACCAAAACAACCGCTAAGCAGGGTGTAATCCCCTTTGCCTTTAATGCTGCTGCCTCCTCCGCCGCCTCTGCCTTAATTTCCGCAGAAATCCGTTTGCCATCAATCAGTTGTGCTTTCATCCTTTTTAACTCCCTTTTTCTTAGAAGAGACCTACCACATTTCCGTTATCGTCAATGTCGATATTCAAGGCTGCGGGCTTTTTGGGCAGACCGGGCATTGTCATAACATCGCCCAGCAGAACAACGATAAAGCCTGCACCTGCGGAAATACGAATCTCCTTTACTGTTACCTCGAACCCTTCCGGACGACCCAACACCTTGGGATCATCGGAAAGAGAATATTGTGTCTTTGCGATACATACAGGGAAATCGTGAAAGCCCAGCTTGTCAATCTGTGCCAGTGTTTTCTTTGCCGCCGCAGAGAAATTAACTGTACCTGCGCCATAGATTTCCTTGCATACCTTATTTACCTTTTCTACGATATTCAGTTCATCCTCATACAGGAAATGGAATTTGCTTTCCTTTGTTTCCAGTGTTTCCAGAACCTTTTCAGCCAGAGCCTTGCCGCCCTCGCCGCCGTTAGCCCAAACCTTCGCTACGGCAAAGGTTGCGCCCATGGATTCGCAGCGTTCCTTCACATAAGCCACCTCTGCATCTGTATCAGCTACGAAATGGTTCAGTGTTACCACAACGGGAACGCCGTATTTCTGAATATTTTCAATGTGCTTTTCCAGATTCACAAAGCCCTTTGCCAGTGCATCCAGATTTTCATTAGACAAATCTGCCTTCGGCACACCGCCGTTATATTTCAGCGCACGCACGGTTGCAACCAGAACAACCGCATCGGGCTTCAGGCCTGCCTTACGGCACTTGATATCAAAGAATTTTTCAGCGCCCAGGTCTGCGCCGAAGCCTGCCTCTGTTACAACATAATCCGCAATTTTCATTGCTGTTTTTGTTGCCATAACGGAGTTACAGCCATGTGCGATATTTGCGAAGGGGCCGCCGTGGATGATTGCCAGTGTGTTTTCCAGTGTCTGCACCACGTTAGGCTGCAGTGCATCCTTCAAAAGAACTGTCATTGCGCCGTCTGCGCCAATCATTTTTGCTGTTACGGGTTCATCATCATAGGTGTAGCCGACGATGATTCTGCCCAGCATTTCCTTCAGCTGCTTCAAATCATTTGCAAGGCAGAAGATTGCCATAATTTCGGAAGCAACGGTAATCTGGAATGCGTCCTCTCTGGGTACGCCGTTTACCTTGCCGCCCAAGCCGGAAATCACATTTCTCAGCTGTCTGTCATTCAGGTCTACACAGCGCTTCCATGCAATTCTTCTGGGGTCAATGTTCAGCTCATTGCCCTGCTGAATGTGGTTATCCACCATGGATGCCAAAAGGTTATTTGCTGTTGTGATGGCGTGCAAATCGCCGGTAAAGTGCAGGTTGATATCCTCCATGGGAACCACCTGTGCATAGCCGCCGCCGGCAGCGCCGCCCTTTACGCCCATGCAGGGCCCCAAGGAAGGCTCACGCAGGCAGGTAATCGCATTCTTGCCCATCTGCTGCAATGCCTCTGTCAGGCCGATGGTAACGGTTGTTTTGCCTTCGCCTGCGGGGGTAGGGTTCACCGCTGTTACCAGAATCAGCTTTGCATCGGGGTTATCTTTGATTTTGTCGTAATATTTGCTGCTGATTTTGCCCTTGTATTTGCCGTAGCAATCTACATATTCTTCGGGAATCCCTGCTTTTTCAGCAACCTTCAGGATATGCTCCATGTTACATTCCTGCGCAATCTGTAAGTCTGTTTTAAACATTCGAAAAATCTCCTCTCTGCTTTGGCGGTATTCCGCTGTTCCACATCTGATACAAGGGACGGTGCGTTTTTTACCGAAAATTTTCCATAAAAAAAACCGCACCCAATCCAAGCATCATCGCCCAGACGGTCGGCATTCGAATAGTCATACTCCATGTGGTTGTCTCCACTTCCGTCAGTCATATGACCCTATCGTGATAGTACTATATTTCTTTCTTTTTGTCAATCATTTTAAGTCGAAAACCGAAAAAAGGATTGCAGAGAGTTCTCTCCGCAATCCTTTTTGGTTTTTTAAATCTCATCGGGAACTGCCCCCGTCATTTCCTCCCATTCACTTTTGGTAATGAGAACCTTTCGGGGCTTACTGCCCTCCTCCGGACCGACAATCCCCTGCTTCTCCAAATCATCCATCAGCCTTGCCGCGCGGTTATAGCCGATGCGGAATTGTCTTTGCAGCATGGAAACAGATGCCTTTTCCTTTTCCAGAATCAAATCAACCGCCTGAGAGAAAAATTCATCCGAATCCTCCGCCGCACCGCCAACCTTGCCGGCAGCGGTAATTTGGTCGATGGTTTCCTGCGTATAATTAGGCTTGCTGCTCTTTTTCAGAAAATCGACAATAGCTTCGACCTCCTGATCCGTCACAAATGCACCCTGCAAACGAGAGGGCTTGCTTTGTCCCGAAGGATAGAACAGCATATCGCCCTTCCCCAGCAGCTTTTCCGCCCCGACCATATCCAGAATCGTTCTGGAGTCAATGCCGGAGGATACGGCAAACGCCAGTCTGGAAGGGATATTCGCCTTGATTACCCCCGTAATGACATCCACAGAGGGACGCTGTGTCGCAATAATCAGGTGCATCCCTGCTGCGCGTGCCATCTGCGCCAAACGACAGATAGCATCCTCCACCTCGCCCGGTGCTGCCATCATCAGGTCTGCCAATTCATCAATGATAATGACAATCTGGGGCATTTTGCCCTTTTCGTCACCCTTTTCTTCCATCAATTTATTAAAGCCCTTAATATCTCTGACACCATGGGCAGCAAAATCATTATATCTTTGCAGCATCTCACGCACCGCCCAATTCAGCGCAGAGGCCGCCTTTTTCGGATCTGTCACAACCGGAATCAAAAGGTGCGGAATCCCGTTATACACGCTCAGCTCTACCACCTTCGGGTCAACCAGAAGCAGCTTAACCTCCTTGGGGTCTGCCTTATAAAGAATACTCGTAATCAGCGTATTGATGCAGACCGATTTCCCCGAACCCGTTGCACCCGCAATCAGCAGGTGCGGCATTTTTGCAATATCCGTCACAACAGGGTTGCCTGCAATATCCTGCCCCAGTGCAAAGGCAAGCTTAGAGGGGTGCTGCTTGAAGGCATCGCTTTCCAGCAGCGTCCGCATATAAACCGACTGCGTTTCCTTATTCGGCACCTCAATGCCGACTGCCGCCTTGCCGGGAATGGGCGCTTCAATACGAATCCCGCTCGCCGCCAGATTCAGCGCGATATCATCCGCCAAATTCACAATCTTGCTGACCTTTACGCCTTGGCTCGGCGAAAGCTCATAGCGCGTCACAGTAGGGCCCCTGCTGATTTGAATTACCTTTGCATCCACGCTAAAGCTTTTCAGCGTGGTTTCCAGCTTTCTTGCATTTTCAAATAATTCCGAACGGTTGCTGCCGTTACCCGTCTGCGGGTCTTTTCCCAGCAGCGTAATCGGCGGAAAGATATACGGCCTTTCCTCCTCGACAGGTGCCGTCTCCTTCCCTGGCTCATGTATATCTGCCGCCGGCTTCGCGTCCTCCGCCTCTGCCGCTTCTTCGGATTCCTCCGCTTCCTCTGCCTGCGTTTCTTCCACAGTCTCCTCCTCCATCATTGCAATGGGGATTTCTTCCTCGGCAGCGGACGTTTCCTTTCTCGGCACAACGGTTTTGCCCATGTCCTCCTCCGGCAGAATATCAATGCTGATGCTTTCCTCGCGTGGCTTTTCTGCAAAGATTTCCGCAAACAATGCCTCCGCCGCATCGGATTCTGTTGCCTGCAGTTTCACCTGCTCCTCTGCCGGCATTGCCGCTGCTTCTCGGATAGAAGGCGTTTCTGCGGCTTTTTCGTCGTGCGCTTCCTTCGGCGCATCCTCCGTCTTTTCCTCTCTGCGCACCGCAACCTCTGCGCCGTTTTCCTTCACAAAATCAAAAATCGGTTCCCGTTTTTTCGTTTCCAGAATCAAAGGCTTCTTGCGGAACACCGTTTCCTCCACATAGGGCGTTTCGCTGCTGTTCTCCTGTACCTCGATATTGAAATCCTCACGGTTCATCCTTCTGCGGCGCTGCGCCCTTTTCGCCTGCCGCTCCGCTTCCAACTCCTCCTGCTGGCGAATCCGCTCGGCTTTATTCTTGATTTTTTCGTTTTTCACCTTCCGTCTCGCCTTGCGGTGCGCATTAGCATCCCCAAGGGCATGGAAGAAGGATTTTCCTGTTGCCATGACGATGGAAATAATTCCTGCCGCCAATAGGACAATGACGCTCCCAAGGGTGTCCAATGCCCTGTCCAGTCCACCGCCAATCAGTCCACCTGTCAGCCCTCCATTTGTAAACGCACCTGCGCCGTAAAGCACACCACAGCGTTTGAAAAAGCCAAGGCTTTCCGCCGCCTGAATCGGGTGCAGCACCTGCGCAAAGGCGGCTACGGTCAGCAGAAATAGCCCCGCCCCGATGCCGCGCACAAGCGGATATCGCTTTTCCTCGCTCACCAGCATCCAGATGCAGTAGGCAATCACGCAGATAGGCAGAAAAAGCCCGCCAAGCCCGAAAAGTCCCTTGAAAAAGCTGCTGATGATGCCGCCGATGATGCCCATTTTTTCCGTCAGCAGGCTGATGAATACAATAATTGATGCAACAATAATCAGAAGCAGAATGACCTCATCCAGAATACTGTCCCCAAAACGGGCAGGCTGCGCCGTCATTCTGGTGGTCTCTTTTCTCGCTCCTGTTTCCTTTTTTGCTGTTTCCCTTCCGGCACTGCTCCTTGCCGTTGCTTTTTTCACAGACGGCGATTTTGCAGTGGTTTTGGCAGTTTTTTTCTTATTTTTCTGTTCCGCCAAAGCTCTCACCTCATCTATTTCCATATCCTTCAGATAAAAATTTTCTAATACATAATTTTATCACAAAATTCCTTTGCACGCAAATATACCTTGGCTTCCGCAAAAACCAAGGTATCCTGTTTTTTTCGTTATTTCGATTGCAAGGAAAGCGCCACCACTGTCCCCAGAATCAGCGCAAAGCCAATCAGGTCTATGCCTTGGAATTTTGCGTGCAAAAAGAGGAGGGAAACGATAACCGCCGTAATCGGCTCCACCATCCCAAGCAGACTTCCAATGAAGGGGCCCACAATGCTGACACCCTTCAGATAAAGCGAAAACGCAATCGCCGTGCCAATCACAACCACCCCTGCCGTCGCCAAAACAGTTCCTTGGTCAAAAGGAACGGCATAGCTCCATGGGCGCACAAAGGGCAGCATTGCCACACCTGCAAGCAGCATGGCATAGCCCACAACGGCATATACGCCATAATGCCGCAATAAATCCCCGGAAAGCAGATTATACGCCGCACCGCCTGCCGCCGCACCTAAGCCGAACAGCAGCGCCACAGTTGTAATGCTCATGCTGCGGATATTGCCATGCGTACTGATCAGAAACACCCCCAGTAAAGCGCAAAAAATCGCTCCTGTTTCCATTTTGCGAGGCAGTCGCTTTTCCTTAAAGCAAACAATCCCCAAAATCAGCAAGGGTGCCAAGGACTGCAACACCGTTGCCGTGCCTGCATTGGAATACTGGACTGCCGCAAAATAGGTATACTGACAGGTCAGCATACCGAAAACGGAAAATACAAGCAATCTTCTTGCATCCGCGCCATTCCTCCAGACATCCCCCATGCGCTTTTTCGTCAGAATCAATCCTGCCAGAACCAGCAGCGCCCCTGCGAAAACCAGACGCACCGTAACAAGCCATTCCGCACTAATTCCCTTCTTCTGAAATAAATATTGCCCAAAGCAGCCGGAAAGCCCCCAACAAATGCCGCCCGCGAGGGTAAGGCAAATTCCTGCTGTCCGCTTTGTCTTTTGTTGTTCCATATTTTTCACCTCAGGTAACAGAATAATATATTTTTTCGGGTTTTTCAACAAGAAAAAAGGTACTGACCCTTCGATCAGTACCCTGTGTTGTTAAAGGTTATTATGAAACACTCGGAAAAATCAGATTGTGTAGCCCTGTGCCTTCAGTGCTGCAACCATTTCTTCATAGTGTGCTTTGTTTCTTGTTTCAACGGTTACGTTTACAACTACATTGCTTACTGCTACGCCTTTTGCTCTTCTGTCGTGGTTTACATCCAGAATGTTTGCGCCTGTCTGTGCAATAATCTGCAGCAGCTGAATCAGCTGACCGGGCTTATCTGCCATCATTACAGAGAATTCAGCGATTCTGCCGTTTTCCTGCAGACCCTTGTCGATGATTCTGTCCAGTACGTTTACGTCTACGTTACCGCCGGAAACTACGCATACAACGTTTTTGCCCTTGATATCTACTTTATTTGTCATAGCTGCTGCTACGGAAACTGCGCCTGCGCCTTCTGCTACCATTTTGTGTTTTTCCAGCAGCATCAGGATTGCGGATGCGATTTCAGCTTCTGTTACAGTTACGATGCCGTCAACATATTTCATGCAAGCCTCGAATGTCAGTGTGCCGGGCTCCTTAACTGCGATACCGTCAGCCATTGTGGAAACGCTAGCCAGCTTTTCGATTTTCTTATGTTCGATGGACTGCTTCATGGAAGGAGCGCCTGCTGCCTGTACGCCATATACCTTGCAGTTGGGGTTGATGCTCTTGATTGCGCAAGCAACACCGGAAATCAGACCGCCGCCACCGATGGGAACAAATACAACGTCAGCTTCGGGCAGTTTTTCCATGATTTCCAGACCAACAGTACCCTGACCTGCCATTACATATTCATCATTGAAGGGGTGCAGGAATGTGTAGCCCTTTTCCTGCTGCAGTTCTACTGCCTTTGCAGCAGCGTCATCATATACACCGGGAACCAGAACAACCTCTGCGCCGTAGCTCTTTGTAGCTTCTACCTTAGCCAGAGGAGCACCTGCGGGCATGCAGATAGTAGCCTTGATGCCTTTTTTCTGTGCTGCCAGAGCAACGCCCTGTGCATGGTTACCTGCGGAACAAGCGATTACACCCTTGGAAGCTTCTTCTTCTGTCAGGCTTGCTGTTTTTACATAAGCACCTCTCAGTTTGAAGGAGCCTGTTACCTGCATATTTTCGCATTTGATGTATACGTTTGCGTTGGGGTTGATAAAAGCGGATTCGTACAAAGGTGTTACTCTTGCAACGCCTTCCAGTGTTTTTTTTGCGTCCTGAATCATTTCCAGTGTAAGCATTTTTTCTTCCTCCTAGTGTCTTTTATATAATATGTTTTGTCTTTTTATCAAGGACATTTTTCTGTCCTTGTCTCTCTCTCAAGTACGCATAAATTATAGTACGCAAATGCGATTCCGTCAACAGCTATTTGTGATTTTTTAGACATTTTTTGCGATTTTGTTAAAAATTCCGACAAATCCGCCAAATATGCACATTTTTCCGCACACTGCAAAATGAAATCCCCTTCTATTGTGCGTTTTTCCAATAAAAAAGTATCCCTATCATTAGGATAGAGATACTCAATTTTCCCGTTTTTTCTTGATTTATGCGGAAACACCGCTGTTTCCTCTGCTGCTTTTGCGCTTCCGCATCCGCTGCAGGGGCTTTCTGTTTTCATTATAAACATATTCGGGAGCTGCCTTGCCGTTTACAACATCCTCTGTGATAATGCAGCGTTCCACATTTGTCTGTGTCGGGATTTCATACATAATCGGGTTAATGAATTCCTCTACAATAGAACGCAGCCCACGCGCGCCGGTTTCCCGTTCCATTGCCTTTCTTGCGATGGCACGCAGTGCTTCCTCCTTAAACTCCAGAATAACATCATCCAGTGCAAAAAGATATTCATACTGCTTTGTCAGCGCATTCTTAGGCTCTGTTAAAATATGCACAAAGGCATCCTCGTCCAGATTATCCAGCGTTACCACAACCGGCAGACGACCGATAAATTCCGGAATCAGACCATATTTCAGCAAATCCTGCGGCATGAGGCTCTGCAAAAGCTCGTCATTTGTTTTATCCAGCTTGCTCTGCACCTCTGCACCAAAGCCAATCACCTTATGCCCCATACGGTTCTGAATGATTTTTTCAATGCCGCCAAAGGCACCACCGCAGATGAAAAGGATATTGGTTGTATCAATCTGGATAAATTCCTGATGCGGGTGCTTTCTGCCGCCCTGTGGAGGCACGCTTGCCACAGTCCCCTCCAGAATTTTCAGCAGTGCCTGCTGTACGCCTTCGCCGCTGACATCTCTGGTGATAGATACATTTTCGCTTTTCTTTGTAATTTTATCAATTTCATCGATATAGATAATGCCGCGTTCTGCCTTATCCACATCATAATCCGCCGCCTGAATCAGCTTAAGCAGGATATTCTCCACATCCTCGCCGACATAGCCTGCTTCGGTCAGAGAGGTTGCATCCGCAATCGCAAAGGGTACATTCAGCACCTTTGCCAAGGTCTGTGCCAGAAGGGTTTTCCCTGTCCCTGTAGGCCCAACCAGAAGGATATTGCTCTTTTGCAGCTCTACATCCTCTGCCTTGGTATCCATATAAATGCGTTTATAGTGGTTATACACCGCAACCGCCAAAGCCTGCTTTGCTCTGCTCTGCCCGATGACATATTCATCCAGCGTTTCCTTAATCTCCTTCGGCTTCGGCACATTGAAATTTTCATCCTTATTTGCCAGCACATCATATTCTTCCTCGATAATGTCCGAGCAGAGGTCGATACATTCATCGCAGATATATACATTCGGGCCGGCAATCAGCTTTTTCACCTGATCCTGCGTTTTTCCGCAGAAGGAGCAGTGCAGCTTATTCATATCTTCCGTTTTCCCTGCCATTTATCCTCTCTCCTTTGTCTGAGGCTTTGTGATGACAGCATCAATCAAACCGTAGGCTTTTGCCTCCTCAGCGCTCATAAAGTTATCGCGTTCTGTGTCTCTTTCCACTTCTTCCACAGGCTTGCCTGTATTTTCCGCCAAAATCTGATTCAGCTTTGCTTTGGTGCGCAGGATATTTTCCGCATGGATACGGATATCCGTTGCCTGCCCTCTTGCGCCGCCGCTGGGCTGATGGATCATGACCTCTGCATTGGGCAGAGCATATCTCTTGCCCTTTGCACCGCCTGCCAGAAGGAATGCGCCCATGCTTGCCGCCATACCGATACAGATGGTGGATACATCAGGCTTGATATACTGCATGGTATCATAAATTGCCATGCCTGCCGTTACAGAACCACCGGGGCTGTTGATGTAGAGGTTGATGTCCTTATCGGGATCCTCTGCTGCCAGAAACAGCAGCTGCGCCACAACCAGACTTGCGGTTACATCATTGACCTCTTCCCCCAGAAAAATGATTCTGTCCTTCAGCAATCTGGAATAAATATCATAAGAACGTTCGCCACGGTTGGACTGTTCTACGACCATAGGTACTAAACTCATTATGATTCCTCCAATCTTATATTATCTAAATAGGCACAGTTTCCTGTGCCTATCTGCATTGCAATATTTCCAAGGCTTCGCCTTTTTGTTGCTTTTTTCTTATGCTTCTTATGCTTCTTTGATGACTGCGTTGTCTTCGATTACCTTCATGGCAGCTCTTACCAGCATATCCTGTCTCAGGGCGTTCTTATCGTCTTCCTGAATCATATCCAGCATTGTCTTGCCGTCTACGCCGTAGCTTTCGCCGTATTTGATAACCTCTGCATCCAGATCTTCATCGGAGATAACCAGATTTTCAGCCTTTGCGATTGCTTCCAGCATCAGTCTTGCATCTACGCTCTTCATGGATGTATCCTTGAAGGTTTCTCTCATGGTTTCTTCATTTGTACCCATGTACTGATAGTAAACATCCATGGACAGACCCTGACGAACGATATTTTCTTCAAATTCTCTCATCATGCTGTCAATCTTGTTATCATACATAACCTGAGGCACTTCCATCTTGCAGTTTGCAACTGCTACATCCAGCAGCTTATCGCCCTGCAGCTGTTTTGCCTTTTCTGTCTTCTCTGCAGCCAGTTTAGCCAGAATATCTGCTTTGTATTCATCCAGAGTGGAGAATTCAGAAACATCTTCTGCAAATGCGTCATTCAGTTCGGGCAGTTCCTTTGCTGTAATACCGTTTACCTTAATTGCGAATACAGCTGCCTTGCCTGCCAGCTCAGGTGCATGGTAAGCTTCGGGGAAGGTTACGTTGATATCAAATTCTTCGCCGATGTTGTGGCCAACAATCTGATCCTCAAAGCCTTCGATGAAGGAATGAGAGCCCAGCTCCAGATCAAAGCCTTCTGCCTTGCCGCCATCGAAAGCAACGCCGTCAACGGAGCCCAGATAGTCAATGTTTACAACATCGCCCAGCTGTGCTGCTCTGTCTGTTACTTCAATCTTTCTTGCGTTCTGCTTCTGCACCTTTTCCAGTTCCTTCATAACGTCTTCATCTGTTACTTCTGCGGAAACCTTTTCTACTTCCAGACCCTTATACTGACCCAGTTCCACTTCAGGCTTTACAGTTACATCGCAGATGAATTTTGCGCCCTTGCCGGACTGAATATAATCAATATCCAGAGTGGGAGCGGAAACAACGTCCAGACCCAGTTCCTTTACTGCTGCCATGTATTCATCGGGGAAGATGTGGTTGATTGCATCTTCATAGAAAAAGCCTTCGCCATACTGTGCTTCAATCAGCTTTCTGGGTACTTTACCCTTTCTGAAGCCGGGCAGAGACAGATTATTTTTGTGTTTGTTGTAAGCAAAAGCCATGCCCTGTTCCAGTACTTCTGCGCTTACTTCAAAAGAAAGTTTTACTGCTGTTTTTTCTTTGCTGATTAATGTTGCGTTCATTGTAAGAAGTTCCTCCTTAAAGATATTCGTTTTTTATGACAACTTTGTCTTTATTTTCTAAATGATGCTGCCATGTTGAGTTACAGTACGCTAAAACTGCACAATCACAGTAGATTATAACACACTGAATTTTGAAAATCTACAGGTAAATGCAAATTTTCCGTCTGTTTTCAACAAAAATACACCTAATATACCTCATATTCCGCCGAAATCAATTCCGCTTCTGTGCTTTTCTCCATGAAATTCAGAATATGCTGCAGCATACGCTCCGCATGGCTTTTTTCATTGCTGACACAGGCAAAGCCAACCACGAGCATTTTATGCTCCTCCTGCCTGTCCACCTCTGCCACGGAGGCGTTAAATTTATGTCTCGTTTTTTCCACCAGACTTTTGATCACCATTCGCTTTTCCTTCAAGCTGGAAACCCATTCTGCGCGAAAGGTTGCCTCACAAATCCCTACAAACACATGAGTCCCTCCTTTCCGGCTTTGTTAAAAGAAAGGTAAAAGAAAAAATCGGTCTTGATTGTCCTCAAAACCGATTCTTCTAAGCGCGAGACGAGATTCGAACTCGCGACCCTCGCCTTGGCAAGGCGATGCTCTACCACTGAGCCACTCGCGCATTATGGTGCCCAGAACCGGAATCGAACCAGTGACACGTGGATTTTCAGTCCACTGCTCTAC
>OGWR01000012.1_pt1 | contig 127827 bp, 99 predicted proteins | sample 1576061 | NCBI WGS metagenome assembly OGWR01 (sample SAMEA3541511, study PRJEB24748) | human gut metagenome | biome: human gut; feature: human-associated habitat; material: faeces | place: China | collected 2012 | reverse complement strand
ATCAATCTGTACGCTTGGCGCGGACACGGTTGCATCCTCTGCAGAACCATTTACCACTGCTTTTTCGGCTTTGTTTTCAGCCTTCTTTGGGTCCAGGGTCTTCATTGTTGGGAACAGCAGTACGTCACGGATTGCCTGGGAATCGGTCAGCAGCATAACCAGACGGTCGATACCGTATCCGATACCACCTGTCGGCGGCATACCGATCTCCAGTGCGTTCAGGAAGTCTTCATCCGTATGATTTGCTTCCTCATCGCCAGCAGCAAAAGCCTCTTCCTGTGCTTTGAAACGTTCTCTCTGATCGATCGGATCATTTAACTCAGAGTATGCGTTACACATCTCGCGGCCGTAGATATACATCTCGAAGCGCTCAACCAGCTCCGGATTGGACGGTTTTCTTTTGGTCAGCGGAGATACCTCAACCGGGTGATCCATAACGAAGGTCGGCTGAATCATCTTCTCCTCGCAGAACTCCTCGAAGAACAGATTGATGATATCACCCTTCTTATGGCGCTCCTCAAATACAACATTGTGCTCTCTTGCGATTGCCTTTGCTTCCTCGTCAGTTTTAACAGTGTTGAAATCAACGCCGGAGTATTTCTTAACTGCATCGATCATGGTGATGCGCTCGAACGGCTTGGACATATCAATCACAGTGCCGTTATAGCTGATGACAGAACTTCCGCAGACTTTCTCAGCCAGGTAGCGGAACATACTCTCGGTCAGTTCCATCATGCCCTCGTAGTCGGTGTATGCCTGATACAGCTCCATCAGGGTAAATTCCGGGTTGTGACGGGTATCAACACCCTCGTTACGGAATACACGGCCAATCTCGTAAACACGCTCTAAGCCGCCTACGATCAGTCTCTTTAAGTAGAGTTCCAGAGAAATACGCAGTTTTACATCTTCATCCAGAGCATTATAATGGGTCTCAAACGGACGTGCAGCCGCACCGCCGGCATTAGCTACCAGCATCGGGGTCTCCACTTCCATAAATCCGCGTCCATCCAGAAAATTGCGGATCTCCTTGAGGATCTGAGAACGTTTTACAAAGGTGTCTTTTACTTCCGGATTCATGATGAGATCCACATATCTCTGACGATAACGGATATCCGTGTTGGTCAGTCCGTGAAATTTCTCCGGCAGAATCTGCAGACTCTTGGACAGCAGTACGATGGACTCTGCGTGAACGGAGATCTCTCCCATCTTGGTGCGGAATACGGTACCTTTGATTCCGACAATATCACCGATATCCATCTTCTTGAAATCTTTATAAGCCTCTTCGCCTACGCTGTCTCTGGCAACATAAGACTGGATATTGCCCTTTAAATCCTGCACATTGCAGAAAGATGCCTTACCCATCACACGTTTGGACATCATACGTCCTGCGATCGTAACCTCTTTGCCATCCATCTGCTCAAAGTTATCCTTGATCTCGCTGCTGTGTGCAGTTACATCAAATTTTGTAATCTGGAACGGATCCTTTCCGTTGTCCTGAAGGTCTTTCAGTTTCTCGCGGCGCACCTTTAATAACTGATTTAAGTCCTTCTCCTCGTTCTTATTCTGCTGATTCTGCTCTGCCACTTTCTCTTTCACTCCTTCGTCTCTTTATGATACTCGCTGGATGTCCAGGATCTTGTACTGGATAACGCCCGCCTGTGTCTCTACGTCTACGGTCTCGCCAGCTTTCTTGCCAAGCAGGGCACGACCAACCGGAGACTCGTTGGAGATCTTACCATCTAAGCTGTTTGCCTCGGTGGAACCTACGATCTTAAATTCCATCTCTTCATCCTCTTCGACGTCCAGTACCTTTACCTGGCATCCGATGCTGATCTTATCCAGATCGATCTCATCCTCAACAACAACCTCTGCGTTTTTCAACAGTTTCTCAAGGTCTACGATTCTTGCCTCGATGTCTCTCTGTTCATCTTTTGCTGCATCATACTCAGCGTTCTCAGACAGGTCGCCCTGCTCTCTCGCCTCTTTGATCTTCTGTGCGATCTCCTGGCGTTTATTTACTTTCAGATCATGAAGTTCATCTTCATACTTTTTCAATCCTGTGTAAGTTAAAATGTTCTTCTTTTCTGCCATGACAGCTATCCTTCCTTCTATCGATTCATCATTGAATCCCCTAATAATTGCATCGCACTATTATACATGATTCTTGGTGTAATGTCAAGAATCACAAAGTGCCATAATGGCTTTAAAAACAAGGGAAAATCCTACATTTTCGTGCTTTTTCTGTGCCTTCCGATTTCGTCCACCCATGTAACACAACCATCGTTTTGATTCCACACATTCATCCTTCTCTTAAATTCTCTCATCCACCAGCCGTTCCAGCTCCTCCAGCGTCTCCACCTGGTTTATATCATTGCGAAGCGCCGACGAATGTGGAAATCCTGCCGTATACCATGCCACGTGCTTACGCATCTCCCGCATTGCGATCTCCTCGCCGCGAAATTCCGTCTGAAGCGTCCCATGGCGGACAATCATCCTCTTTACTTCCTCCGCAGTCGGCGGCGGCAGAAGTTCTCCAGTTTCCAGATAGTGGAGAATCCGTTTAAACAGCCATGGATTTCCTTTCGCGCCGCGCGCCACCATGATGCCGTCGCAGCCGGTTTCTTCCTTCATTCTCTTGGCATCTTCCGGTGTAAATACATCACCGTTTCCCCAGACCGGGATTGAAACCGCCTCTTTGACCTGACGGATAATGTCCCAGTCCGCCTTTCCGGAATAATACTGCTCTCTCGTCCGTCCATGCACGGCTACCGCCGCCACGCCGCAGCTCTCTGCCATCTTCGCAAACTCAACCGCATTGATATTCGAATCATTAAATCCCTTGCGGAATTTGACCGTAACCGGTTTATGAAGTTTCTTTACCATCGCCGTCAAAATCTGCTCTGCCAGCTTCGGATCCTTCATCAGTGCCGAACCTTCGCCGTTATTGACAATCTTTGGCACCGGACAACCCATGTTGACGTCGATGATGGCATACGGTCCTTCCTCCAGCTGCAGCGCCATCTCGCTCATAATCTCCGGATCTGAGCCAAACAGCTGCACCGCAACCGGCTCTTCTTCCGGCCGCGTCTCTAATAACGGCTTTGTATTGCGGTTCTTATAAAGAAGCGCCTTCGCGCTGACCATCTCCGTGTACATCAAACCACATCCCTGCTCCTTACAGAGCAGACGGAACGGCAGATCCGTCACACCTGCCATCGGCGCAAGGGCGATTGCATTTTTTAATTCTACGTTTCCAATCTTCATTTTATTTCTAATCTTCCTGATACCGTTCCATCTGCTCGTCGTCTAACAGTTCGTCCGCCGGGATTCCCAGCACCTTCACCTTATAATACAGCTCCAGCGATTCCAGCAGCTCACGCTTCTCTGCCTGATACTGCTTGATTTTAAGCGCGCTTCCGATCTCGTCAAAGAGGTAATCATTCTCCTCCGCCTCAACCTTAAACTGCAGTCTGCCATCCGGCATAAACTCCAGCAAAATAATACCGCCGATGTCCTCTGTGTACATGACACACATGATCTGCAATTCCTGCTTAATTGACTCCGGCAGCCCCGAAAACTGCTCATTCAGATAATATTTTTCCACATACGAATTCGCACCGCAGAGTACGGTGGAGTCCCCATCTGTATTGGGATTCTGCATTTCTGCCATTTTCTTGCACCTCCATCTGTTTCATTTTCCATTGCCCACAAACAGGGCTGACGCACGAACGGAGAGCAGGCTCTCCCTTTATCCCTGAGAAGCCTGTTCTCCGTTCATATGCCAGCCCATCTCACAAGCAGCCATCAAATTCCTTAACGAATCAGCAGCTTACTAATCTCATACTGATCTTCCGGAATATCCTTCTTCATATTCAGCGCCTCCTGAATATCAAAATCCAGAAACTCGCCGTGCTTATACGCCACCACGCGGTTGGTCTTTCCTTCTTCCAGCAGCTCCACCGCCTTGGCGCCCATGATGGACGCATAGACGCGGTCTTTACAGGTCGGCGCGCCGCCTCGCTGCATATAACCAAGAATCGTCGCACGTGTCTCGATGCCGGTTGCCGCCTCGATTCGCTTCGCCATCGACGCGGAATGTCCGATGCCCTCGGCATTAATGATAATATGATGTCTCTTGCCGCGTTTCCGGTTATCGATGATGCGGTTGATCAGCATCTGCTCATTGCCATCGTACCGCTCCGGAAGCAGAATATCCTCGGCGCCGTTAGCGATACCGCACCACAGGGCGATATATCCCGCGTGGCGTCCCATAACCTCGATGATACTGCAGCGCTCATGGGAGGTGGAAGTATCTCTTACCTTATCGATCGCCTCCATCGCCGTGTTGATCGCGGTATCAAACCCGATTGTATAATCGGTGCAGGCAATATCCAGATCGATCGTGCCCGGAAGACCTACCGTATTGATTCCCAGCGCGGATAACTTTCCGGCGCCGCGGTAGGAACCATCGCCGCCGATGACGACCAGACCGTCAATGTTGTGCTTGCGGCAGATTTCTGCGCCGCGCTTCTGACCTTCCTCGGTCATAAATTCCGGACAGCGGGCTGTGTATAAGATCGTACCGCCACGGCCAATCGTATCTGCCACGCTGGTTCCGTCCATGTCCACAATCTCTTCCTGCAAAAGTCCAGCGTAACCACGCATGATACCTTTTACCTTCATGCCCTTGTTGATCGCAGTCCGGACCACCGCACGGATCGCTGCATTCATACCCGGCGCATCGCCGCCGCTTGTCAGTACACCAATCGTTTTAACCTCTTTTGCCATCGCTTATTCCTCCGTCCTAAGGCTTTCCGCTTCACATCCCCAACCGTGAACCAGCCGTTTTATTTTCGAATCTTTTGACCCTTCTGATACCAAATTGTTCTGCACTGCGTGCTACCACAATTTTCAAACAATTTTATTGTAATTCATTTTATAGGTCATTTCAAGATTTTTTATGATATTTTTTTAACATGTCGCCAAAGCGTGTTACTGTTCACACATACGTGCCCAGTTACCAAAGCTTCCAATGTCCAATGCAAATTTTAACACTTATGAAGAAATCTTCCCCAGCGGCTTCTCCACCACCTTGACGTTCTTCTCGCCCAGCATCTCGCTGAGCGTCGTCACCAGCGCCTCGCCTGCCCGCACATTCCAGTTGCGCGGCAGAACCTTTTTCGCGCGCTCACGTCCCAGGTAAATGATCACGGTGTCATTTCCATCACTTGTTTTCAGGAGGTCGAGAAGTTCTTTCTCTCCCGCCAGATACGCGTCCTTGTCCGCATACTGAATCCACAGCTCGCGCGGCACCTGCGAAAATGGGATAATCTGCTCGCAGATCAGTTTTCCGACCGGCTCATCGCCGACCGATGCGCGCCCGCGGATAAAGACTTTTTCATCCTTTATCAGCATATCGCGCCGTTTTTCATAATCCTTCGGGAATACCAGCACTTCCACACTTCCCGCCAGATCTTCCACCGTCAGGAACGCCATCATTTTGTTATTCCGGGTCGTCTTAACCGTTTTCTCGGTGATCATTCCGCCGATCGTCACATACGCGCCGTCGTGAATCACCGCCGAACCGGTCTCCTCATCCACAACAAAATCGGAGCTCTTCGCCGTCACATTTTTCTCCCAGGTGCCGATATATTCCTCCAGCGGATGCCCGCTGACGTAGACGCCCAGCATTTCTTTCTCGTATGCCAGATATTCTTCCCTCGAATACTCTCCGACATTCGGAAATGTGATCTGAAAACTCTTCTTGTCCTCTTCCGCTGCAAAATCAAAGAGTGACATCTGCCCTTCCATCGTATTTTTCTTCTCTTTATTCTTCTGATCGACCATCGAACCGCAGACCATACATTTCTGCTTGCGGGTTCCCGGCAGCCCGTCCATCGCACCGGATTTGATAAAGCTTTCCAATGTGCGTTTGTTGACCTCCCTGCCCGACATCCGGTCAATGAAATCTTCCAGCGAGCGGAATTTTCCATGTTCGGTCCGCTCCCGCACAATCTCATCCACCACCGACTGACCGATACTCTTGATCGCCGATAAACCATAGCGGATCGCGCCGTCCGAAACAGAGAAGCCGCCCTCGCCCTCATTGATATCCGGCGGCATGATCTTCATACCCATCTGACGGCAGCTCATGATATATTCCGATACCTTCGTAACATTATCCTTGACCGAGGTCATCAGCGCCGCCATGAATTCGACCGGATGGTAATATTTCAGATATGCCGTCTGGTAGGAGACAACCGCATACGCCGCCGCGTGCGACTTGTTGAAGGCGTATTTCGCAAAATCGATCATCTCATCGTAAATATGGTTTGCCGTCTTCTCGTCGATCCCATTCGCAATACAGCCCTTTACGCCCTCTTGTGCATTGCCGTAGACGAAATTCTGACGTTCTTTCTCCATGACTGCCGCTTTTTTCTTTGCCATCGCACGGCGCACCAGGTCGCTTCGTCCCCAGGTATAGCCAGCCAGATCGCGCACGATCTGCATAACCTGCTCCTGATAGACGATACAGCCATAGGTCGGCGCCAGAATCGGTTCTAACTGCGGGCACTCATAGGCAATCGAAGCCTTGTCATTTTTGCCTTTCAGATAACGTGGAATGAAATCCATCGGACCCGGACGATACAGGGAAATACCGGCGATCAGATCCTCCAGGTTTTCCGGCTTTAACTCTTTCATGAATCCTTTCATGCCGGAACTCTCCAGCTGGAACACACCGTCATTTTTGCCGGTTCCAATCGAATCCAGCACCTTTTTATCGTTGTAATCGATCTTATCTATATCAAGCGGTTTTCCGGTCGTTTTCTCCACCAGGCGAACCGCATTCTGGATAACCGTCAGGGTTCTAAGACCCAGGAAATCCATTTTCAGAAGTCCCAGCTCTTCCAGCGTCGTCATCGTAAACTGGGTCGTGATCGAACCGTCAGATGCCCTGGACAACGGCACATACTCATCGACCGCCGCACGGCTGATGACAACGCCCGCCGCATGCATGGAGGTATGTCTCGGCAGCCCCTCCAGACGTTTACTCATGTCGATCAGATATTTGACCGAATCATCCGACTCATACGCCTCACGCAGATCCGGACTGGCTTTGAGCGCCTTGTCTAGCGTCATGCCGAGATCACCCGGAATCATTTTTGCGATCGCATCACACTGTGCATACGGCATATCGAGTGCGCGCCCCACGTCGCGGACGACCCCCTTTGCCGCCAGCGTACCGAAGGTAACAATCTGCACGACGCGGTCTTTTCCGTATTTCCGCACGACATAGTCGATAACCTCCTGACGCCGTTCGAAACAGAAATCGACGTCGATATCAGGCATGGAAACTCGTTCCGGGTTCAGGAAACGCTCGAAAATCAGCTGATAGCGGATCGGGTCGATGTCCGTGATCTCCAGACTGTACGCGACGATACTGCCCGCCGCCGAACCACGTCCCGGACCGACCATGATACCGTTTGATTTTGCAAAATGGATAAAATCCCACACAATCAGGAAATAATCGACATATCCCATCGAATGGATAACGTCCAGCTCATACCTCAGGCGCTCCCGCAGCGTCCCATCGTCGTTCGGATAGCGCTTGTGAAAGCCCTCCCCGCAGAGCTTCTGCAGATATTCCCAGGACGTATATCCGTCCGGGACATCATACTGCGGCAGCTTCGTCACGCCAAACTCGATCTCGACATTGCACCTCTCGGCGATCTTGTGCGTGTTGTCAAGTGCTTCCTGTGCATACGGAAACAGCGCACGCATCTCCTCCTCGGATTTGACATAGAACTGCCCGCCCTCATAGCGCATCCGGTTCTCGTCCGTGACTTTTTTGCCCGTCTGGATACAGAGCAAAATATCGTGCGATTCCACATCTTCTTTATAAATATAGTGGCAGTCGTTCGTCGCCACCAGCGGAATCTGCAGTTCCTGGCTCATCCGCATCAAGCCCTGGTTGACCGTCCGCTGCGCCGGGATGCCATGATCCTGCAATTCCAGAAAGAAATTGTCCGGTCCAAAGATATCGCGGTATTTCTGCGCCGACTTGCACGCTTCCTCATACATGCCTCTCGACAAATACCTCGGGATCTCGCCCGCCAGACACGCGCTGAGTGCAATAATGCCTTCATGGTAGGTTCTCAGCACCTCGTCATCCACACGCGGTTTATAATAAAAGCCCTCGACAAAGCCCTTGGAAACGATCTTCATCAGATTCTGATAGCCGGTATTATTTTCCGCCAGCAGAATCATATGATAATAGCGATCCTCGCCGCTTCCCGCCTCCCGGTCAAAACGCGATCCGGGCGCCACATAGATCTCACAGCCGATGATCGGCTTGATCCCATTTTCCCTGGCTGCCCGGTAAAAATCGATCACGCCGTACATGACGCCGTGGTCGGTAATCGCCAGACTGTCCATCCCCTGTTCCTTCGCCCGGGCGGTCAGTTCTTTTATTTTACTCGATGCGTCAAGCAGACTGTACTCTGTATGCACATGCAGATGTGTAAATGCCACCTTTTTCCTCCCATTCAGATCTTTTAAGGGACTGCCGTTTCCCGCGAAACGACACCCCCTCATCTATCAAAGCTCTTGTTTTGTGTAACTGTTACGTCCCCTGTCTCTTTCCGAAAAACGGTCAGAAATCTGGATTTCTACTGATTGCTCAGATATTTCTCAATTCCCTCGATCGCACTCTCCTCGTCGCTGCCATCAGCCGTTACCTTTACGTGCGCGCCCTCTGCCAGTCCCAGCGTCATCATGCCCATGATGCTCTTTGCATTGACGCGCTTTTCTTCACTTTCCACATAGATGCTGCTCTCATACTGGCTTGCCACCTGCACCAGCATCGCCGCAGGACGTGCCTCCAGACCTGAACTCAAACCAATTCTGATTTCCTTACTTGTCATAATATCCTCCTCATCGAGCCCCGCTCGAAAAAAACGGCAAAATCCGCTGCCACTACTGTATCGCACGGAATTTTCCATCCGGGAAATTCCTGCCTGTGAACAATAACCTAACTTTACTCGCCCCGCTCTTCGCGGAGACTTTCAGCTACTGCACTTATCTTTCTGAGCCTGTGATTGACTCCCGATTTTCCAACTGGATGGCTCAGATTCTCCCCCAATTCCTTCAAAGTTGCATCCGGCATCTCCAGACGAACCTGTGCTACCTCTGAAAGAAGCTCCGGCAAGTAATCCAGCCCGACTGTATCACGGATGTATGTGATATCCGCAAGCTGCTTGACTGCCGCCGAAACAGTCTTATTGATATTGGCAGTCTCGCAGTTGACCTGACGGTTGACGCTGTTTCGCATTTCTTTCAGGATCCGGATATTTTCCAGCTCCATCAATGCCACATGCGCTTCCATCAGCCCCAGAAGTTCCACAATCTGACTGCCTTCTTTTATATATACCACATAATACTTCTTTCTGACAACTATTTTCGCATCGATGTCGAATGTCAGAATCACATTCTGAAGCTGCACCGCCTTTTCAAGCGACGCGCATACGATCTCAAAATGATAAAATTTCTCCGGATCGCTTAAGGATCCGGCTGCCAGAAAAGCGCCCCGGATAAATGCCTTCTTGCAGCACGCATTCTGAATCACCAGATTCCGCACCACCGAAAGGTTTTCCCCGACATTTCCCTGCGCATCCACCATCTTGACCGCCTCCAGCACCCGGAGTGCATTTTCGTGATCGCGCACCAGAAGCGTATAAGAACGGCTCTTTTTTAAAAATGCATTGCGCCGGATCGAAATGTCCGCCTTAATATTAAATGTATTTTTCAATAATGTAAAGTATTTTCGTGCAACCGCTACGTTTTCCGTGTGGATCCGTATGCTGAAATGATCCTCTTCATCGATATGAATCTTGCCGCAAAGGCTCAAAATCGCCGCCAGCTCTGCAATCTGGCAGTGCCTCGCCTTGCTCAGCTGATGCGACAGCTCTTCCTTTACCCGGGCTGAAAATGACAAAGTCCTCTACCTCCGTTTACCCTTTTGTCCGGTTATCCATCTCTATGTCCCGATGTTCCAGTTTAAGCCCTATTTCCGAGTGCTCCTTGAGGCGCTCATAGAGCCGGTTCGCCACCGTAACTGAACGGTGCTTTCCACCGGTACATCCGACGGCTATGACAAGCTGATTCTTTCCTTCTTTTACATAGTACGGAAACAGGAAGTCAATCATGTCATAGAGTTTATCCAAAAATACGTCTGCCGTCCCGCCGCGGCGCACAAAGTCCTGCACCGCCTTCTCATTGCCGGTATGGCTTCTTAAATTCTCATCATAATAAGGATTCGGCAGAAAACGGACGTCAAACACGAGATCTGCGTCCGACGGAATCCCATATTTAAAGCCAAAGCTTAAGATCGTCACAAAGAGGCTGGAAAAGCGCTCGCGCCCCATGAAAATCCGTTCCAGTTCCGCCTTGAGCTCCCGCGTCAGAAGCGTGCTGGTGTCCAGAATATAGTCCGCCCGCTTTTTCAGGAAATCGAGTTTCAGGCGCTCTTTCGCAATACCGCGGTCCAGCCGCTCTTTTCCTGCCAGCGGATGGGAACGGCGCGTTTCCTTATATCGCTTGATCAGCACCTCATCGCTGGCATCCAGAAACAGGATCTCATACGGGAACTGGATGTTATTCCAATCATTCAGTGTTCCCTCCAGCTGTGCCAGCTCGTCGCCGCTGCGTACATCGATTCCCAACGCTGCACAGCTTACCTCCCCGCTGCTGCTCTGCACCAGCTCCGCAAATTTTCCTACCAGCGGGATCGGGAGATTGTCAACACAGTAAAATCCCATGTCCTCCAGCATTTTCAGTGCCGCCGTCTTTCCGGCTCCCGACATACCGGTTACGATCACAAGCCGCATATTGTTCCTCCCTTTTCCATACTCTATATATCTTAATATCTTAAAAGCCCAGCATCTTTACTTCCGTCTCCAGTTTCACCCCAAACTGCTCATACACGCGCTTCTGCACCGTCCCACACAGCCCCGCGATGTCCGAAGCCGTCGCATGGTCGCGATTGATAACGAAACCACAGTGTTTCTCCGACACCTGTGCGCCGCCCTCCTGATAGCCGCGAAGTCCGGCATCTTCGATCAATTTTCCAGCGAAATAGCCCTCAGGGCGCTTAAAGGTGCTTCCGGCACTCGGATATTCCAGCGGCTGTTTTTCCCGCCGTTTGGCTGCCAGTTCATCCATCCGCACCCGGATCGCTTCCGGATCACCTTTCTCCAGACGGATCCGCGCCGATAAAACGATATATCCGCGCTCCGGGATACAGCTGTGGCGGTAACCCAGCTCCAGTTCTTCCGTTTTAAGCTCTTTTACCTCGCCGTCCGGCGTCATCACGCGCACAGATTCCAGCACATCCTTTAATTCTCCGCCGTAAGCGCCCGCATTCATGACCGCCGCGCCGCCCACGGTTCCAGGAATCCCGGCTGCAAACTCAAATCCGGTCATTCCATCTTTCTGCGCCTCCCTGGCGGCACGCGAAAGCAGCACACCGGCGCCCAGCTCATAGACGCCCGGTTCGCCCTCCGGACAGACCACCTCTGTAAACTGGCTTCCCAGAAGGATCATCACGCCCGGATAGCCCGCATCACTGACAAGCAGATTGCTTCCATTTCCTAATATGTAATACGCTTTCTCTGCCTCCCGGCACGCCGCCAGCACTGCCGCCAGCTCTTTTTCGCCCTCCGGGATCACAAAATAGCGGGCTGGTCCACCAGCCCGAAAGGTCGTATGTGCGCTCATCGGCTCCTGCTCCCGCACGGAAGCAGCGCCGATGGCATCACAAAGTTTCTGATAAAAATTAGACATATCTATTTTCCTTTATTCATTTCATAACAGCTCCATCCCTTGCAAGTCGGGATTTCCGCACTAAATCACACGAATCAGACTGCGTGAAGCGTTCCATTAATCTCTTCTTGCCAGGTTCGCCTGTACCCGCTTGTACAGTTCTTTCGCCGCATTATATCCCATCTTCTTGGTACGATAGTTGACTGCCGCCGACTCTACGATGATTGCCAGGTTACGTCCCGGACGGATCGGGATTGAATGGCATACAATCTTGTTGCCAAGGAACTCGGTATACTGATCTTCCATGCCAAGGCGGTCATACTCCTTGTCCTTATCCCACTCCTCCAGCTTGATTACCATGTCAATCGACTGTGTATCCTTTACGCTCTCTACACCGAACAGTGTCTTGACATCGATAATGCCGATACCGCGAAGCTCGATGAAATGACGGGTAATATCCGGTGCCGAACCGATCAGGGTTTCATCGCTGACGCGGCGGATCTCGACCACATCATCGCTGACGAGACGGTGACCGCGCTTAATCAGTTCCAGCGCTGCCTCACTCTTGCCGATACCGCTCTCGCCCATAATCAGGACACCTTCGCCAAATACATCGACCAGTACGCCGTGAATGCTGATCATCGGCGCCATCTTGACGTTCAGCCAGCGGATGATCTCCGCCATCAGATCCGAAGTCGTCTTCTCCGATACCATGCACGGAACCCCATAATGGTTACACAGCTCCAGCACTTCCTCCTCCGGTGCCATGCCGCGGCTATATACCAGACATGGTATACCCGAAGACAGCAGTTTGTCAAACATTTCCCGGCGGCGCTGCGGAGTCAGGGTCGAGATGTACGCATTTTCCACATAACCGATGATCTGCACACGGTCCTTGTCAAAATGGTCGAAAAATCCAGTCAGCTGCAATGCCGGACGGTTCACATCCGCATGCACCAGCATAACATTGTCCGTCTCCAGCTCCGGCGTCATATTGCGAAGCCCCATCTTATCGATCAGTTCTGTTATCGTCACTCCACCCATACTTTTGTCTCCTTTTATTTTTACTATTGTCTACATCCTATCACATCTTCCCCTGCTTGTCATCACGGAAAAATATATAGACTGCCTCGGCGGCTGCCCGGTTCATCTGTGGCGCAGCTTCCAGCTCCTCCACGCTCGCCTCCCGGACTGCTTCGATCGTCTTGAACGTCCGCATCAGAGACTTACGGCGCGCTGGTCCGATGCCCTTGATATCATCCAGCACGGAGCGCACCTGCTCCTTGCCCCGGAGACTCCGGTGGTACTCGATCGCAAACCGGTGCGCCTCGTCCTGAATCCGGGTGATCAGCTGAAATCCTTCCGAATGGCGATCGATTGGAATTTCCACATTCTGATAATACAATCCCCTCGTCCGGTGGTTATCATCCTTTACCATGCCACAGACCGGGATTTCCAGCTGAAGCTCTCTTAATACCTCCAGCGCGATATTAACCTGTCCGCGTCCGCCATCCATCATCAGCAGATCTGGAAAACGCGTAAAACTTCCCATCGCCAGATCGCCGCCCTCGGCTTGCAGTTTCTTCGTCTCCTCCAGACCATGGGAAAACCGCCGCAGCAGCACCTCGCGCATCGAAGCGTAGTCGTTCGGTCCCTGAACCGTCCGGATACGGAATTTGCGGTAATCATTGCGTTTCGGACGTCCATTTTCGTAGACAATCATCGAACCGACCGACTCAAAACCGCTGATATTGGAAATATCGTAGGCTTCTACCCGCTTGATTCCCGAAAGCCCGATCCACGATCCAATCTGATTCATCGCCCCGATCGTCCGGAGCTCCTCGCGCTTGATCTTCTCCTTATCCTGGGAGAGCACCATCTTCGCATTCTTCTCCGCCAGCTCGACCAGCCGCTCTTTCTCGCCCATCTTTGGCACGACAAAGCGCACCTTCTGTCCCCGGCGCGCCGTCAGGAAGCTGGCGATAACCTCCGCGTCCTCTAACTCCTCCTGCACCCAGATCTCATGCGGCACAAACGGCGTTCCCGCGTAAAACTGTTTGACAAAGCTGTTTAAGATTTCTGCCTTGCTCTCCGAGCCGGTCAGATTCATATGGAAATGTTCCCGCCCAATAAGCTTGCCATCGCGCACGAAGAACACCTGCACAACCGCATCGCGCTCATCCTTCGCCATCGCGATAATATCCCGATCTTCCATGCTCTGGCTCGTAATCTTCTGCTTCTGCGCCACCTTTCTGACACTGTCAAGCAGATCCCGGTACTCAATCGCCTTCTCAAACTCCATCGTCTCGGACGCCGTCCTCATCTTTTCTTCCAGATATTTCATGACCGGCTCATACTGTCCATTTAAAAACCCGACCGCCTGCTTCACCGATTTCTGATAATCTGCCTGTGAAATATACCCCTGACATGGCGCGTCGCACTGGTGAATATGGTAATAGAGGCACGGACGGTCCTTTCCCATATCCTGCGGCAGCTTCCGGCTGCACGCCCGGATCCGGTATATCTTCCGAATCAGCTCGATTGTGTCTTTGACTGCTCCCGCGCTCGTAAAAGGACCAAAATACTTATTTTTATCCTTTTTCATCTGGCGTGAAAACAAGATCCGCGGGTACTCCTCCGAAGCCGTCACCTTGATGTACGGGTACGTCTTGTCATCCTTGAGCATCGTATTGTAGCGTGGGCGGTGCTCTTTGATCAGGTTGCACTCCAGCACCAGCGCTTCCAGCTCCGAATCCGTCACGATATACTCAAAACGTGCTATCTTCGAGACCATCTGCTTGATCTTCGCCGTCTTATCTCGGTTACTCTGGAAATATTGGCGGACTCGGTTTTTTAGGCTGATCGCCTTGCCGACATAGATGATCGCGTCCTTCGCATCGTGCATAATATAAACACCCGGCTGCCCCGGCAGTTTTTTCAGTTCTTCTTCTATTTGAAACATCTCAAACCATCCTGTTTTCTAATCTGCTGCCGTTCATGCCTGGCACAAACCGTGTCACCAGCGCCAGGCTCGTTACTGTTCACGCATACGTGACCAGTAACGGAATTTGCCGTGGCTTCGCATTCAAATACGGCAAATTCCTGCTGCCACCACGTTTTCTTACGGCACTTTCGGTTCCAAAAGTGCCTACCCGTGAACAGTTACCCAGACTCTTCTGCCAGACAGCCGCTCACTTTCCATACCGCAGGCGCGGTGCATCGTACCTCTGCTGCATCCGGATGCACTGACGGATCGCGTCCAGCTCTTCCTCCACGCTTCCACCGACCGGATTCATATCCAGACAGAAGCAGAGACTGTCGAGATCCCGCTTGTCCACCTTGCCGCTCATTTTCTGGAGCACTTCCAGCCTGCCCTCGGTCGTTTCCTGATCCAGAAATTCTGCCACAAGCGGATGCAGCTCCGGTTCCTCCTGCGGTATGTCCCAGGAATGAGTGGCTGCGTCCGACATTTTCGAACGGCGTACACCTTCATTTACGACATGAGTCGTTCTGGTTGTCCTTATTTCCTGCTGTTTCGAATTTACCCACGGACCCGCCGCAATCCGCTCAAACCGGTATCTCTGCGCCGCCTCCGGATATTTTACCCGATCTACCTCTTCCATAAACATAGAAAGCGGTCTAACCCAGACGCCATATTCTCCATAGAGCGCCTGATAGACAACCATCTTTTCCCCCGTTTCCGAGTGGGTCGCCACCGCCAGAATCTGATATTCTTTATTTTTAAAATGCCGGTACCGCTCGCCCGGCTTTGGAATTTCCCGCATGAATGCTGATACCTCCTTAAAACATCTCGCTAAGTGTTCACATTATATCACGATTCGCCGTTCGCCTTAAATCTGCAAGCAGCTTTCTGGCTCACTTGCGCTCATTATATCATAAGAACGTATTCTCACCCGTCCACTCACGAACCCGCGCTATCGCGCTCCACCGCCCTGCTTCGCATGGCTGTTCGTTCGTTAATGGCGCAAGAAAAGAATATGTCTGCTTCGCAGCCGCATTCTTTTCTTCTGCGCTCATTATATCACATTTTGTATGCCCTTTTCTGTTTTTTATCAATTTACATCCAGATTTTCTTTCCTCCATCCCCATCGCCTGTACACAAAAATTTTCGCCAGAAAATATTACATTTCCGAAAACCAAATCCGTCATTTTTCCGATTTTAAAATTTTTTTATTTTCCCTCTACTCAAATGGACTTTTTTGTAGGATAATAGAACTAATTGTGATTCTTTGCGGTCTGCTGTGCTGCGTTCATTTCACACAAAGAGCATCGACATAAACAACTGCGAATGGCAGTATGTGCCGGACATGGACTGTGACCTGGCGGCGCAATCATCCATACAAACATATGATTTTCATCCCACCAGATAGAAACTGGCATCTGCCCCCACCGCGATACCGGTATTCTGTGCGGGACGAAACTAAGAACGGAGGATTAGATGAAAATCGGTTTTGACAACAACAAATACCTGAAAATGCAGTCGGAACATATCCGTGAGCGTATCAACCAGTTCGGCGATAAGCTCTACCTCGAATTTGGCGGAAAACTGTTCGATGACTACCACGCATCCCGGGTTCTTCCGGGCTTTGCACCTGACAGCAAGCTGCGGATGCTTCTGCAGTTAGCGGATCAGGCGGAGATCGTCATCGTCATCAGTGCTGCGGATATCGAGAAAAACAAAGTACGTTCCGACCTCGGCATTACTTACGACGTAGACGTACTCCGTCTGATTCAATCCTTTACCGACAAGGGACTCTATGTTGGAAGCGTTGTAATCACCCACTATTCCGGGCAGAACACTGCGGATGTCTTCAAACACAAGCTCGAATCCATGGGCATCAAGGTTTACCGCCACTACACCATCGACGGTTATCCGGGCAATGTTCCGCTGATCGTCAGCGATGAAGGTTATGGTAAAAATGATTACATTGAAACCAAACGTCCACTCGTTGTTGTCACCGCGCCGGGACCGGGAAGCGGAAAAATGGCAACCTGCCTTTCCCAGCTCTACCACGAGAACAAACGCGGCGTCAAGGCTGGATATGCCAAATTTGAGACCTTCCCGATCTGGAATATCCCGTTAAAGCACCCGGTCAACCTGGCATACGAGGCAGCGACCGCTGACTTAAACGATGTCAACATGATCGATCCGTTCCATCTGGAGGCTTATGGTGTAACAACGGTCAACTACAACCGTGACATCGAGATTTTCCCGGTTCTGAGCGCTATTTTCGAGGGAATCTACGGCGAGAACCCGTACAAATCCCCGACTGATATGGGCGTCAACATGGCAGGAAACTGCATCATTGATGACGAAGCCTGCTGCGAGGCATCCCGTCAGGAAATCCTGCGCCGCTACTATCAGGCATTAAACCGCGTTGTCAAAGAGGATGTCGGCAAAGAGGAAGTTTATAAGATCGAACTTCTGATGAAGCAGGCAAAACTGACCACCGATATGCGCAAGGTTGTTCCGGCTGCCCTGAAACGCGCCGAAGAAACCGGTGCTCCGGCTGCTGCCATCGAACTTCCGGACGGAACCATCGCCACCGGAAAGACAACCAACCTGCTCGGCGCTTCCGCTGCCCTGCTTCTGAATGCTGTCAAGGTACTTGGCAATATTCCGCACGATGAGCACCTGATCTCCCCGATCGCGATCGAGCCGATCCAGAAGCTGAAAGTCGAGTACCTCGGAAGCCGCAACCCGCGTCTCCACACCGATGAAGTTCTGATCGCGCTGTCCATGTGCGCCGCTACCAACAAACACGCACAGATCGCCCTGGAACAGCTCGAAAAACTGCGCGGCTGCCAGGTTCACACCTCCGTCATGCTGTCGGAGGTTGATATCAAGACCTTCAAACGTCTCGGCATCGAACTGACCTCCGAGCCGGTATATGAGCACAACCGCCTGTACCAGTAATTGATATAATCCTATATAAATAACGGCTGTATCTCAGCAAAACAGAACTCATAGATTTTTCGTAACTGTTCAGTGCCTTCACAGTCACGCGCAAAAATCCATTAAAAATTGCCTACGGCAATGGGATTTTTGCCTGCTAGCCCATGTTTTCGTACGGTCAGCGCAGTAAATGCGCGGACCTACTGAACAGCTACAAATATTATTACATAAATTCAAAAATTTTGCAACGCATTTTTCAGAACAAATGTTCGCTTTTCAAGCAGCCAGATTCCATGCCAGCACTGCCAGCTTTCTTTTATCCCAGCGCCACATCCAGAATCATCATCAGCACAAATCCAACCGCAAATCCGATCGTTCCCATATCGGAATGACTGCCCTGCGCCGACTCTGGAATCAGTTCCTCCACAACCACGTAAATCATCGCCCCTGCTGCAAGCGCCAGGAGAACCGGCAGAACCGGTTCCAGATAGCGGTACGCGGCGATCGTCGCAAGCGCCCCGATCGGCTCGACGATACCGGAGAGTGTTCCCATCGCAAATGCCTTTTTCCGGCTCATCCCTGACTCACTCCGAAGTGGCAGGGAAATGATCGCTCCCTCCGGGAAGTTCTGAATCGCGATTCCAAGCGAAAGCGCCAGCGCCGCTGCAAGCGTGATACCGCTCTTTTCTGCTAAGAATCCGGCAAATACCACTCCGACTGCCATGCCCTCCGGGATATTGTGAAGTGTGACCGCCAGAACCAGCATCGTCGTCTTCTTGAGCCCGCACACATGCCCCTCCGGCTCATCACTTCCCAGATGCAGATGCGGGATCACACGATCCAGCAAAAGCAGCATCAGAATACCCACCATAAAACCAATGGATGCCGGCAGAAATGCCAGATGCCCCATCGCTTCGCACATATTCATCGACGGAATTAAAAGTGACCAGACCGACGCCGCCACCATCACCCCCGATGCGAATCCCAGAAGCGTTTTCTGGATGATCGGCTTTAACTCATTTTTCAAAAAAAAGACGCAGGCTGCTCCCGCCGTCGTACCGACAAACGGAATCAAAACCCCAAGAAGCGTATTTTGATCCATATTCATTCCTTTCTTTTTCTTTTTAAATATCTGAACGGTTCTTTTCCCGGAACCTCGTTTTTTTTCTTCTATTTCTCTTTGATGTACCGGGTCGTTCAAAGAAGTCATCTCAAGTTCCTCTGATTGAATATTCCTATTGTAGCATATGCGCCTTTCTTTTGCACGGTTCCTTTTTATCATTAAGCCAGTTTCATCCACCAATCCCGGCTCAAATCCGATTCAAACAACCCTCTGTTTATACATCGGCATTCTTTCATATGTTTCTCGTTTGCAAACGTCTTTCCGCAAACAAAAAAAGAGAACCAAAAATCAGGATGTCCCTAATTTCCAGTTCTCTTTTCATTCTTTGAATACAATGATTTATCACTCTTTAATTTATTTCTGCTCAGAATTCTGTTTAATAAACTCATGAACATCGTTTACGCTTAAATTGCTCTCTTCGATCGCATCCAGTAATTCGCTTAATTCAGCTTTACGAATCTCAGCCGCTAATTCCTTTTTCTCTGCTTTCAGAGCTTTAACGGTTTCTTCTAATTTAGCCAGCTTCTCTTCTACCGCTGCCAGCTTCTCTTTGTTTACTTCTAATGCAGAACGTTTCGGTCCTCTCGGCATAATACATACCCCTTTCGTTTTCTTTGAGAATAGCACAAATCTCTTATTTGTGCAATATCGATTCGTTTAAAAACCAAGTTTTTCATCAATCAGAGTAATCTCCATTTCAATAAAACGCATTTTTTGATAATATACTTCCTTTTTGAATCTCTTTTGAATGACTTTCTCTCTGGACAAATTTCTTTTTCCTTATTATAATATCAGATTGTATCCAAACGCAAGAAAAAAGGAGTTTGTATGAGTGCTTCCAATACACAGAACGATTTTTCCAAAGGAAGTATCGTTAAAAATATCATGAATCTCGCGATCCCGATGACGTTGGCGCAGCTTATCAATGTCCTGTACAACATCGTTGACCGCATCTACATCGGACGCATACCCGATCATGCCACCCTATCTTTGACCGGCATCGGGCTTTCGCTGCCGATCATCACGCTCGTCATCGCATTTGCCAACCTGTTTGGCATGGGCGGCGCGCCGCTCTGCTCAATTGAGCGCGGACGCGGGGATATCAAAGAAGCCGAGGCGATCATGGGAAATTCCTTCTCCATGATGGTTATTTCCGGTATGCTTCTGACCGTACTCTGCCTGATATTCCGCAAACCAATGCTGTATCTGTTCGGAGCCAGCGACGCTACTTATCCATATGCGGACGCCTACATTACAATCTATCTGCTCGGCAGCCTGTTCGTGATGGTCGGACTCGGCATGAACTCGTTCATCAATTCACAGGGATTCGGGCGCATCGGCATGATGACCGTCCTTTTGGGCGCTGCCGCCAATATCCTGCTCGACCCGATTTTTATCTTTATGCTTCACATGGGAATCCGCGGCGCGGCGCTCGCCACCATCCTGTCGCAGCTTCTCTCTGCCATCTGGATTCTGCGGTTTTTAACCAGTGACAAAACAATTCTGAAACTGAGACGTTCTTCGATGCGCCTTTCCGCACGGAGGGTCCGGAAAATCGTCGGACTCGGTCTGTCCGGTTTCACGATGGCGATCACCAACTGCACCGTCCAGATCATGTGCAACGCAACCTTACAGGTATACGGCGGCGATCTCTACGTCGGTGTTATGACCGTTATCAACTCCATCCGTGAAATTGCAACTCTTCCGGTAACCGGCGTTACCCACAGCGCTCAGCCGGTGCTCGGTTTCAATTATGGGGCAAAAGAATACGGCCGCGTTAAAAAGGCAATCGTCTTTACCTCTTTTATTGCAATTTTATATACGACCGGTATCTGGCTGATCGTCGATGGTTTCCCAGCATTCTTTATCCGCATTTTTAATCAGGATGCAGAACTCATTGCGGCAGGTATTCCGGCGATCCGCTTATACTTTTTCGGATTCTTTATGATGTCGCTCCAATTCTCCGGACAGTCGATTTTCGTCGGTCTGGGCGAATCCAAAAAAGCGATCTTTTTCTCTATTTTCCGAAAAGTAATTATCGTTGTTCCGCTGACTCTCCTGCTGCCAGGTATGTTTGGAATGGGAACCAACGGCGTATTCGCCGCCGAACCAATTTCCAACTTTATCGGCGGAATTGCCTGCTTTGGAACGATGCTTTTGACGATTTGGAGAGAATTGACGAGATTGCAGAAAGGGAAGAATTCTTAAAAATAGAGAGGTTATTTATTTAAATGAAAGTGGCTAAAAGTTTGTGGGACGGACTTTTAGCCATTGCTGTATATAACGATAGTTTTTACTATGTCAAAAATATACATTAATTTTTTCCATATGCTTCAATTCGACACGTATGTTCCTTACTTACCTTATCGTAATTAATTCCAACCAATAAAATATTTCCCATATAATTTAAAATCGATTCTGGATAGTTCTTTTCTTTAATTTGCTGCAGCGCAGTCTGTGCATTCTGATTCCATTTAAGTTCAATTACCAGCGCCGGATAATCATTCTTGTACTCTGGTTTTGGTATAAATACAAAATCCGCAAATCCACGTCCTGTCGGTAGTTCCCGAACTGGTTTAAAATAATATTGCATCGAACTCAGATAAGCAATCGCGAGAACACTGCTCAAAGAATTTTCATTATGATATTGAATAACAGATACATATTCATCATGAATCTTCCCGATCTGTGATGCTACTACTTTCTCATCCAAATCCAGTGTTGCATCCAACAACCTCTCCGACTCTTGCTGAAACAGAAGCATCTCATTCCAGCGTTTGCTTTCTACCGCCCTGGTCAACTCCTGCCGAATTTCTTCATTCGGAACAAACGCCATCTTTTTCGTCTGATCATAGCCTAAATACCCCAAATGAATCATATATGTCAGCACATCGTCTTTACTCTGAATATTCGAAATATCATTTCCAAATGTTGACGTATCTACCTTCACTTCAACTCCAGACAGCATTTCGATAATTGCCGTTTTCAGTCCGTCATAATCCATATTAATGAGCGGCACAATCGCCTCATAAGACGCGGTTTCCGACCAATAGCTCTTAAATTCACCATCCAGCATGACACTCACAACTGCTTTGGGATTATAAACCTGACAATTTCTTAGAACATATCCATCATACCACGCCTTTACCTTATCAAATTCCACTTGATAGCGTTCTGAAAGTTCTTTCACCTCCGCCTCCGTAAATCCAATATACGGAGACAAGCGACCCGCGCTCAACATCGTAAATTCATCAAAATTGTTCAGTGCCGACTGGGTTTTCTCTTTTTTAATAGGAAGAATGCCCGTCAAATAAGCAAGCTGAATATACTTGGTCGGTTCCGTTCCCTTAAACAATCCCCTCAGGAAACTTATATATTCATCCTGAATTTTCGAATTCGCCGCCATATCACGAATCAGAACATCCCACTCATCAATAATTACAACAAACTTATTCTTCGTTGCATTACAAATAAACGACAGTGCTTCTGGAAGCGAACACGGGTCACTCGGTATTACTTCTGAATAGTATTTTCTTAATTCCTCAATCGTTTTCTCTGTAATATACGATACAACCCTGTCGGCGCCCCCAGCAGCTCCTATACACCACTGGATATCCCAGTGAATCACATCATATCGGTTTAGATGTTCCTTGAAATCCGGGCTCTGACTAATTTCAAGTCCAGAAAACATATTCCCTGAATCGCAGCCCTTACTGTAATACGCTGTCAGCATATCCGCCGTAATCGACTTTCCGAACCTTCTGGGACGGCTATTGCAAATATATCCCTGCAATGTATTCATCACCTTATTGGTATACGTCAACAAACCTGTTTTATCAATATAGATTTCCGAATTCAACGCAACTTGAAACGCTGAATTATCCGAATTCACAAAAATCCCCATATTGACACACTCCTTTCGAAGCTGTTGCTTTGCCTGTTCATAATATTAATCATATTTATATGATTAATATTAACATTTGATAGTTTGAATGGCAAGATCATCATTCAAAACGTTCCTCTACTTCTCAGCCATCCGAATCAGCAACTCCAATATTTTAATTGCCATCTCTTCTTCCCGCATCCAGCCATTATAAACATCCTTCATGTCCTTCAAAATTATGCTTTCATTCGCCATCTCATAAAAGCGTTCATTTACTTTTTTTATGACAGCCTCATCCGTCACATCCTCTTCCATAAAATACATACTCTCTCCATAAATTTCCTTCCTTTTACCACTCACAACATCCCCTAATACCACACTTCCAAAATTTTCCATTCTGCAAGGCGGCAGTTTGAATTCCTCTAAAACAGAATCAAGAATTCTCTTCACTTCATCCGATGCCCGTTTTCGTTTCGTCAAATAACCATCCAGTGCCCCAAATAGGCGCTCCATTTGCCTCTTCAACTCCGTCGGGGTCTGAAGATAGCGGCTGTCCAATTTTATTTTCTGCCACTCAACATACTGTGGATGCGGTTTCATCGTTTGATGCCCCGTCCTGAATTCAATAAGAGATGGATATGGATTTTCTTTCAATATGTTTTTATGGATGTTTACAAGTTCATCATAAAGCGGTCGATAAATTTCCTGCGCTCTTTTCCTATTCAATTCTTCTTTTCGCTGCTGTGTGTTGACCCATATAGACCCAAGCAATGAAAAAACAGCACCGATAACTGCTCCAAGCAATGTTCCGATTATACCTAATAGTGTTTGAGAATCTGCTCGCGTGAAAAGATTCACTTGTCTTAACAATGTCACAAACGTAAACAGGACAAGAATGACTCCACATATATAGATGCAGATTTTGAATTTACTGAAATAATATTTTAGTTTTAAAAATATCATAAATCCTCACTTCTCTTTGCAAAGTTTTTTCTTGTATTGTAGCATTTCAAAAAAGAATTTGCAAAGATTTACCCAATCTATTTTTCAACTTCTTTTCTTCTTGCATCCTCCCCTTACATATACTATTCTATGAAAATAGCAATTCCAGCAAAGCGGTCACTACCGCTGTAAATGAATGTATAGAAGAAAATATCCTAGCCGAATTTCAAGAAACCACAAAGCGAATGCTACAAGCACTTCAATTACTTCAACAAAAGCACAGTCCCGAAGAAGTCGCACACGAAACCGGATTACCTTCTGAAACAGTGCTTGAAATATTATATAAGGAAGGGGCTGTCGGTAAATAACGTTTTTTAGAGCTGACAGCACTAAACAAAAATATCCTGACAGTTACAAGGCTTTCTGGCTCTGCAACTTGTTCAGGATATTTTTATTTTGGTAAATACTTTCTATTTTGGCCGCAAAAAATCCTTGATTGGATTTTTACGGCCACATTTTTTTCTAGGCAGTTTTTCCCTCAAATTTTTTCAGCTTTTCGTATAAAAAACGATGGTATTTATTTATATTTCTGCCAATGGCATACAGCATGAATTCTTTATATATCTTATCTGACGAGCGGTAATTAAAACGCCGGAAGTTCTCATTTTCCTTGATATCTCCAAAATGTCCTTCCGTCTGAATGGAACGTGTCTGGCGTTTCAGGATTCCCCGTTCGCTCTGGATATTGGCATGGGATCTTTCTTTCAGTTCCTCCCATTGTTCATTGATCTTCATGACTTTGTTCTTTTCGGCATCTTTCTCCGCATCATACTTATACAGACAGCGGGCTTTGTGTTCGCATCTGCTGCAGTCTGCGCAGCCATATATCTCAAAGGTCTGTGTATATCCATCCTGATCTTTGGTCTCTGTCCTGAGATGCCGCAGTTCACGTCCGTCATGGCAGATATAGAACTGTTCATCTTCAAAGATCCCCGTCCTCATGTTGTAATATTTACTGATATCTTCTGAATAAGCGCGTGTTTTTCGCTTCTCATGATCCTGCAGCTTTATATGACTGGATATTTCATTCTGTTTTAAATAAAGCAGATTTTTTTCACTGCAGTACCCGCTGTCTGCAGTTACTTCTTCCAGAATACTCCCGAAAGCATTCTTATGTTTTTCAAGGACCGGGATCAGGGTATTATAATTGGTGCGGTCACTGCTTACATATCCATGTACGATAAAATAATTCTCTACCGCAATCTGCGATCATCATGAGATTGTTCTGGAGTTTCCGTATTTCAAGTGGCGAACAGTTATCAATTTCTATAATATGGTTATTGGAGAGTTTTTTATGTTTTACAAGCTTTCGTTTTCTGTTCTTTTCGATCACTTCCCGGACTTTATCCATTCCTTCGATCACAAACATCTGTGCATTTCCCAGCTCATACTTTGTCCCATAATCATTCTTCTGCAAAAAAGCGTTATATTTTTTAAAAAGCTGGTCGATAGAATCCAGAAGGTTTGCAAGATGGTAATTGATGCTTCCGCGCCATACAAAAGTATAACGGTTGGCATTTGCCTCTATCTTTGTACCATCAATAAAAAGTTCTTTTAATGTGACCAGCCCTTCTTTCTGCAGCCGTCGCATAAACTGGTAATTCAGGTCATCCAGGACATCTGATGTCAGCTTTCTGCTCTTAAAGTCATAAAAAGCATCACGTCTCGGTTTTTGTCCGCGCGTCAGCCAGATAAAAGCAAGGTCTCTTTCACACAGATCAACAATACGGTCAACAGAACGTATTCCCCGCATATTTGCATAGGTAACTACAGCATACATCATGATTGGGTTGTACCCGGTTCTTCCCTTATCTGAACAATTGGCTAACAAGCCAGAAAAATCTAATTCCTCCATCACTTTTTTCAGGGTATAGACTGGATCGTCGTCAGGTAAACTCAATTCGAAGAAACTAAAGTTAATTTTCTGTTGCCCTAATTCAAAAAAATCGTTATAATAATTATTGGTTAGCATAGTTACATTATAACATGTAACGGAGAGAAAGATGGTTGTCATTAGCCATCTTTTTTCTTTTTTCTGATAAATTTCAGGGAGGGTATGACTCGTTGTGAGTCATACCCTCCCTGCTTTGGAACTATCTATTTCCCGACAGCCCCAATTTTATTGTTTCTCTCAAATCAAAACAGAACACAAGTACGCGCATTTCAGTGTGATACGAATGTTCACTTTATATATTTATTTATATCCTTAAAGACTCATGCATCTGTGCAGATCCTCCTCCGGTGTGCTGATCGGTGCAATGTTATAATTTTCCACCAGATACTGCAGCACATTCGGAGAGATAAATGCCGGAAGGGACGGTCCGAGGAGAATATTTTTGATCCCCAGATGAAGCAGTGTCAGCAGGATACACACTGCTTTCTGCTCATACCAGGAGAGCACCATGGAAAGCGGCAGATCGTTGACACCGCAGTCAAATGCTTCTGCCAGTGCCACCGCAACCTTAATGGCGCTGTAAGCATCGTTGCACTGTCCCATATCCATTATTCTCGGAAGACCGCCAATCGTACCCAGATCCAGATCATTGAACCGGTATTTGCCGCAGGCAAGGGTCAGAACAATGCTGTCTGCCGGTGTCTGCTTTACAAATTCGGTATAATAATTGCGTCCCGGCTTGGCACCGTCACATCCGCCGACCAGAAAGAAATGTTTGATGGCTCCCGATTTAACGGCATCGATGACCGTATCCGCCACTGAAAGAACCGCATGGTGGGAAAATCCAGTCATGACTGTTTTGCCGCCGTTTATGCCTGTAAAATGCATATCCTCAGGATAACCGCCCAGTGAAAGTGCCTTTTCAATAACCGGCGTAAAATCTCTCTCTTTGCCGATGTGTACCATTTCCGGATAGGACACGACTTCCGTCGTAAACACCCGGTCGGCATAGCTCTTTTTCGGAGGCATCAGGCAGTTCGTCGTAAAGAGAACCGGAGCCGGAATATCTGCAAATTCCTTCTGCTGGTTCTGCCATGCCGTGCCGAAATTGCCCTTCAGGTGAGGATACTTTTTCAGTTCCGGATAAGCGTGCGCCGGAAGCATTTCACCGTGAGTGTAGATGTTGATGCCCTTATCTTTCGTCTGCTCAAGGAGCTGTTTTAAATCGTATAAATCATGGCCGCTGATAACGATAAACGGGCCTTTCTCCACGGTCAGAGGCACCTGCGTCGGAACAGGATTTCCATAAGTTTCGGTGTTGGCCCGATCCAGAAGCGCCATGCACTTGAGGTTGATTTCACCCACTTCCAGGACAATCGGAAGCAGCTCGTCCATGCCCCAGTCATCCATGCCGATCGCAAAAAGTGCCTTAAAAAAGAAGCGATTGATCGTGTCATCGGTATATCCCAGAACGGCCGCGTGGTAAGCATACGCCGCAACGCCGCGGATTCCGAACAAAATCAGCGATTTCAGAGAACGGACATCCTCGTCTGCCTCCCAGAGATTATTCATATCATAATTGTTATTTTTGCCGCAAGAGACCGTGCACACGAAACAATCAGGCACCAGGCGTTCTCTCTCTTTTTCAACCCGCCGGATCAATTCAGTGATGGTGTCATTGTTAAAATTCACATTTGTTACCGTGGTAAACAATCCTTCCAATACAAGTCTGCTGGTATCCCCGGTAATCAGGTATTCATTGCCTTCCGTCGCTCTTGCAAGGCCAATCAGCGCACCCGTCAGCTTATCCTGCAGCCTGGCGGTGTCCGCTCTCTTGCCGCACACACCGGCACTGCCGGTACAGGCCGTACAGCCTGCCGTCTGCTCACACTGGTAACAAAACATTTTCCGCTCCATACTTTATAACTCCTTTTCGTTGTTCTGCAATCAACTGCCATTATTTCTAACCTGCGGCACCCTCACGTTCAAGAACACATTCGCGCACTTCCAGGCTTCCGGCTTTTTGTCTTTCTCAGCTTTACAAGCGTATTATAAAAAAATACCGGCAGAAATTCAGTTGTTTTTACAACGAAACAGAAATTTAAGTTCAAAAGAATATTTAGCCGTAAAAATACCGACCTCCAATCGTTAGATTTTTAGGTCTAACATTTGGAAGTCGGTACATAGATGGAATCTTTTCTTTTATTTTTGTCTCGCCTTAAACGCCCGGTCAATCTCCCGCTTTGCGTCCTTTTTCGCCAGATCGTCTCTCTTATCATACAACTTCTTACCGCGTGCCAGACCAATCTCCACTTTTACGAGACTTCCCTTAAAATACACCTGCAGCGGCACCAGCGTATATCCTTTTTCTTTGATCTTCGACATCAGGCGGCGGATCTCCAGTTTGTGAAGAAGGAGTTTCCGCACACGCAGCGGATCTTTATTAAAGATATTTCCCTTCTCATATGGACTGATATGCATGCCGAATACATACACCTGACCGTCGCTCTCGATCTTGATAAATGCTTCCTTGATGCTGCATTTACCCATGCGGATCGATTTAACCTCGGTACCGAACAACTCAATCCCGGCTTCGAATTTATCATCAATAAAATAATCATGGTAGGCTTTCTTATTATTCGCCACCATCTTGATTCCTGCTCCCATTTTAATTCCTCTTTCCCTCTCTACTTTTTACATCTTATTTTACAATCCCCTACTTCCAGTACACCGCCGGCATAAAATCAATCGTCCTCGCATACCGGTCGCAGGCCGTCACGCGGACGCGGATAGTCTGACCGAGTTTGTACGTCTTTCTCGTCATCTCTCCGACCAGCTCATAGTGTGCTTCGTCAAATACGAAATAGTCGCCGCGCAGTTCATTGACATGAACTAATCCTTCAACCGTGTTCGGCAGCTCGACATAGAAGCCCCAGTTGGTGACACCGGAAATGACTCCCTCGAATTCTTCTCCGATGTAATGTTCCATGTACTGGACTTTCTTCATCTTATCGGTTTCGCGCTCGGCTTCGTCAGCGCGGCGCTCCAGGGCCGAGGTCTGGACTGCCACTTCCGGCAGGATTTTTTCAAAATGGGCGGTTTTTCGCGCATCCATATTGCCGTGGAGGCACTCTTTGATGATCCGGTGGATCTGCAGATCCGGATAACGACGGATCGGGGAGGTGAAATGGGTATAATATTTCGCCGCCAATCCGAAATGACCGGAGTTCAAGGTCGAATATTTCGCCTGTTTCATGGAGCGCAGCGTCAAACGGCTGAGCAATGCCTCCTCCGGCGTGCCCTCGATCTTTTCAAGCAGCTTTTGCAGCTCTTTCGGGTGGACTTCGCCGCCTGGCATCCGCAATGTATATCCAAAGTTGTTGATGAACGTTCCGAGTTTCGCCATCTTCTCCTCATCCGGTTTCTCATGGATTCGGTAGAGGAACGGCATTTCCTGCCAATAATAGTCCTCAGCTACCGTCTCATTTGCCATCAGCATGAAATCCTCGATAAGCTTCGTCGCCGCGTTGCGCTCATACGGCTTGATCTCGATCGGGCGTCCTTTGGCGTCGAGTAAAATCTTGCTCTCTGGAAAGTCGAAGTCAATCGCACCGCGCTCCTGGCGCCTCTTGCGGAGAAGCTGCGAAAGTTCTTTCATTTGCAGGAATAAATCCACAAATTCCTTATATTTCTCCTTCGTCTCTGCATCATCATCCGTGATGATCGCATTGACCGCCGTATACGTCATCCGGCGATCGACGCGGATCAATGTCTCTGCTATCTCATGTCCGATCACGACGCCTTTGTCATTGATCTCCATGATACAGCTCAGCGCCAGACGATCCTCTCCCTGATTCAGGGAACAGATACCGTTTGAGAGTTTATGCGGCAGCATCGGAATGACGCGGTCTGTCAGATACACGCTCGTTCCGCGCTTTAATGCCTCGCGGTCAAGCGGGCTGCCCTCGCGGACATAATGGGTCACATCCGCGATGTGTACACCGAGCCGGTAACCCTGCTCCGTCTTCTCCAGCGTGATCGCATCGTCGAGATCCTTCGCTTCCTCACCATCAATCGTGACTGTCGGCAGATCGCGCAAATCCTTGCGTCCCGCCTTGTCCTCCTCGCGGACGGCATCCGGGATCTCTTCAAGCTGCGCCATGACCTCCGGCGGAAATTCTTCCGGCAGACCGTATGCTTTCACGATCGATAAAATATCGACTCCCGGATCGTTCATATGTCCGAGAATGCTGGTGATCACGCCCTCCGGCTTCTTATCCGGGCTGTTTCCGTAATCCTTGATCTTCACGATGACCTTATGACCGGTCACTGCGCCCGCGTCACACCCCTGCGGGATGAAAATGTCGCGTGAAATCCGTGGATTGTCCGGGATCACAAAGCCGAAACCGCCGTTTTTCTCATACAGACCAACCAGCTCCTGATTGGCGTGCTCCAGGATCCGCACGATACTTCCCTCGGCTCTGCGTCCGCCGTCGCTCTCCTGCTCAATCACAACCAGCACCTTATCGCCGTGCATCGCGCCCTTTGTTTTTTCACGCGGAACGAACACATCCTGCTCACGTCCCTCGATTGTCACAAAACCGAAGCCCTTCGGGTGTCCCGAATAAATACCTGCCTCTGAAAATGTCTCCGGACGTCCCAGCTTGCCCTTGCGGGACATGCTGATTTTTCCCTCCTCCAGCAGATGATCGATAACCCGCTGCAGCTCCCGGCGCTGTTCCTTCGGAATATTTAAAAGAAGTGCCAGCTCCTTCAGCTTCATCGGCACGTATGCCGGTTCATTCATGACATCCTGAATCATCTTGCAGCGGCGGGTAAACTCCTCCTCGGAAGCGCCAATATCCTCACACTTCTTCTCGCCGCGCTTTTCGCGCTTCTTATCCATCTCACGCTCGAACTTCCGATCACGGTCTTTCTTTCCCGCTTTATCCTTTTTCCGGCGCACCGATTCCTCTTTCGGACCTTTCGCACGCTCCGGCTTTTTCTTCTTTTTTCCGTACCTCTCTTCCCACTCGCCGATCAACCCATCCCCGTCAATCTGGCGCTGTACGCTGCTCTCCCGGCTTTCTCCGGACATTTTCTCTTCCCGCGCTTCTTCTTTCCGCATCGCAAACCGCTGTTCTGCATTCTTCCGGATCCTCTCCAGCATCTCGTCCGAGAGCTTCATCTCCGTCTGCTCACGTTTTTCAAACGCCTCTCTTTCTCTCCTGCGATTTTCCGGCATTTTCTGTCCTTCCTCTTTCTGTGAAGCTGCCGCACTCTGCATCTGCGCCTGGCGCTTCTGCTGTTTTGCGTATTTCTGAGCCTCGCTTCTCTTTATTTTTCCCATGATTTTATCAAATATGTTCAAATCTATCTCACTTCTCTTTCTTAATTCACATTCTCGCGCCATTTCCTATGAAAAAAAGCTGCCACGTCCAGCGCTCTCTGCCTCTCACCCCTGCATCTGCTCGGAAACCACCGGCAAATATCAGATTCAGGAAACAGATCCCGCTGCCACGCGACAGCCTCTTAAAGGTTCCTTACAGGAATTTCAAATTCAAAACTAATGCAAGGATCAGCCACAGAATTGCAGCATATTTGGTCAGCTTCTCCAGCTTTCCTTCCATAGAACGGCTTTTATTTCTGCCCCAGTAGCTGTCAGCCATACCGCCGATGGAACCGGACAGACCTGCCGATTTGCCCTCCTGCAGTAGGATTACCGCCGACAGGAATACACAGATAATAATAAATATGATCGTAAGGATCGTCTTGATCATCTTCGCACCTCCTGAATAAACATAGTAATCATAGCATATTTTCGGCGGAAGGACAACTGTTTTTTTCCCGACTTCAACCCGGGAATTTGCCGTATTTAAATGCGAAGCCACGGCAAATTCCGTTACCGGGCTTGATTTTATCTCCCGTCGTGCGATACAATAGAGTTCTATCACATTTACAATCAGCGAAATCCTTTTTTTCATGGGAACAGCTATTTTTTATCATAAAACGAGTCAGGAGGGTTCTATTTTGAAAAAATTCACTTCGGCGTTTGGGCGTCTGTTTCTCTCTGCCGTCCTTATTTTTCTGGTATTCTACACCATGATGCCAGCCATCAACCTGCACGATCACGATTTCATCGTATTTCTGATTATCTGCATTCTGATTGTACTGGCAGTCAACTTTATGGAAAGCATTCTCATATTCCTGAAAACAGTGCAGAAAAACCGCGGCGTCGAGATCGTGCGCGACCCGGTAACCGGGCGGATGGTTCTGCGGCGCAAGTACGCCGACGTCTCCGGCAGTCCGTTTGCCGGTTTTAAGGCGATGGGACGCCCGTGCAAATATGGCATGATCGCGATCGCTGTCCTGATCTTCTTTTCCCTGATCGCCTCGGCGGCGGGCATCCAGCTTTTTAATGCGTCCCGCTACCGCGATCTGATCACCGTTACCGAGGGCGATTTTGCCTCAGATGTCGCAGAGCTTGGCATGTCGCAGATCCCGGTCGTTGATAAGGATACCGCCTCCCGGCTCGGAAGCAAAAAGCTCGGTGAGATGACCGACCTGGTCTCCCAGTTTGAGATTCAGGAAAATTACACACAGATCAACTACAAGGGGACACCGTACCGCGTGACGCCTTTGCGCTATGCCGACCCGATCAAATGGCTTTACAACCAGAAGAAGGGACTTCCGGCATACATTGCTGTCAATATGGTCGATCAGAATACCGATCTCGTCTGGCTGTCCTCCGGCATGAAGTATTCCACCAGTGAATATTTCTTCCGCAATATCAACCGCTACATCCGTTTCTGCTACCCGACACGGATGTTTGAGACGGTCTCCTTCGAGATCGACGACGATGGAAACCCATACTGGGTGGCGCCGACCATCGCCTACCGGATCGGCTGGTGGAACGGCAAGGACATCGACGGCGCGATCCTCGTCAATGCTGAGACCGGCGAATCTAAGTGGTACGCCAAGGCGGATGTCCCGCAGTGGATCGACCAGCTCTATGATTCGAACCTCATCATGGAACAGCTCGACGACAACGGCAGATTCCAGAATGGTTATTTAAACTCTATCTTCGGTCAGCGCGGCGTGCGTCGGACGACCTACGGCTACAACTATCTCGCCATCGACGACGATGTGTGGCTGTACACCGGCATGAGCTCTGTAACCTCAGATGAGTCGAACATTGGCTTCGTCCTCGTCAACCTGCGGACGAAAGAAACGAAATTTTACACCGTTCCGGGCGCCACCGAGCTCGCCGCAATGGATTCCGCGCGCGGACAGGTGCAGCACTTAAATTACAGTGCGACCTTCCCGCTTCTCTTAAATATTTCCGGACGACCGGCATATTTCATTTCCCTGAAAGATGCTGCAGGGCTTGTGAAAATGTATGCGTTCGTCGATGTCGCGCAGTACCAGATCGTCGGCACCGGACAGACGATCGATGAGGCGAAGCGCAATTACCGTGAGACGCTGGGACAGGAGGAAATTGAAGATCCGACTGCCAAGGAACCGGCGGCAAGCGAAACTGTCTCCGGCACGGTCGAGGCGATCGAGAATGTCGTCGTTTCCGGTAACACCTACTACTATTTCACGCTGACCGATGACCGCACCGACAGCGTCTACACCGCTGCGATCACCGTTTCCGAGCGGCTTCCGTTCGTGCAGGCGGGCGACTCCGTTTCCTTTGAGTGCGTCGAGAATGGTTCTACAAAAGAAGTTATAACCTGGAGGTAAGATAACATTGAAAAGTGAAGATATGATTTTAAAGGCAGCCATCGTACACATCCTCGATTCTTCGGTGGGAATCCCGGTTCTCTCCGACCAGAGCATGGAGGTCGGACCCGATTTTTCCGACTTCCTGAAAGCGCATATCGAGAAAATAACGGAAAGTGACGATGTCAAGCACTGTACATTTGCAGAAGGATCCGAGGTCAAAGAGCTGCTGCAAAACTGCACCCCGGACAATTTCGTCGAGACGAGCAAACAGCTCGCCGAGCGCCTCTACGACATCATGAATGCTAATATTGACATTCCAGCCGCCGATGTGGCGATGACCGTGTTCGGCTGCAAGGGCAAGGATTATCTGGCATTCTTAAAGATGAACTACAAGACCTCCTACACGCACCAGACCAAGGAAACGGACGGCGGCAACAGCAACGAGATCATTTTACAGCGCGCACTGCTTCCGGGACAGGGACAGCGCCTCTCCGAGGCGTTTGTCCTCGATCTCTCCGACGGCTCCCTGATTCTGGCTGAGAAAAAATATGAGGTCAACGGCGAAAAATGCTTCTATTTCTCCGAGCTCTTCCTCGAATGCCGCGCCCCGCTCTCCCAGAAATCCAAGCTCGACATCGTCACCCGCGCCGTCGATCAGGTTGCCAAAAAATATTACGGCGACGAGGATGCACAGAAAAAGATGGAAATCAAAGACATTATCTGTAATGAATTAGAGGAACAGGGCGAAATCAAGGTGTCCGAACTGCGCGAAAAAGTATTTCCCGGCAGCCCGGAGATGCTCGAGGAGCTGGATGAAAAACTCGACCGCTACAACCTCTCCTACGAGACGGTCGCGCCGAAAAATGAGCAGACGATCAAGAAATTCCAGAAACAGAAGCTGTACACTGACACCGGCATCGAGATCACGATCCCGATGGAAGAATACAGAAATCCCGACCATGTGGAGTTTATCACCAACATGGACGGGACAATCTCGGTGTTGATTAAAAATATTGGGATGCTGAGCAGTAAATAGCATCTCACACAAAATTTATTTATCGGCTGATTCAAACGATTGCGATACATAATAACAGAAACATCCATCAGTCATGCCGCTGATCAAATCTTGTATACACCTCACAGAACCGCGCCGCAAACGACGGCTCGCGTCCACCCGCATACAGATGAGAAACATCCCCAAAACTGCTCATGCGGAAGGATGCGACACCGGAGCGGCGCTCTTCTGTATAGAGCACCGTCACCGACGACGGCGCCGCACAGGTTCCATGCCACAGCTGCATCGGAGAGATATTTAAGAGATGGGAAAGCAGGACGCACTCGACGCCAAAATGACAGAATAACACAATCGTGTCCTCATTCGGTGCCACGGCTCGGTAAAACAATCCATTTCTCTCATATCCGTGCTGGCTGAGCAGCCGGTCAAGCTCTCCAGTCACCCAGTCGTACTCTTCTTTTACATGGGCGTTCTGAAAGACTTCTGTTTCATGCCAGTGATCTTTATCAAAATACTTCGGCTCCGCCATCCACGCATCCGGCAGCCAGTCCCAGACACAATGCCCGGAATCCTTTCCCGGATGTACCGCCTGGGGAGCAAATTCACGCAGCCAGCTGCAGGTTTCTGCCGTGCGGCAGGCTTTTTTTAAGGTCAGGGACGCCGTGTCCTTCGCACGCCCCAGCGGTGATACATAATAAGCCGCCACCGGAACCGGCGCCAGACGGTCTGCCAGAAGCTTTGCTTCCTCCCAGCCAGCCGGGGTCAGGGAATCAATCGAGTAATCAGGATCCGCATGGCGGACAATCAGAAGGCGCATAGGAAAACTCCTTTCGTAAAGAAATGTTACAAAACCAAAAAGCGCGGTGCTCATGACCAAGGGATGTATCTGGGCGATGTATCTGGGCGCGGGCAAAATTAGAGCATCTTCCGATACTCCTGCTTCCACCCATTTAAAAGTTCTCCCGCACTCTCCATCCGCCGGACCGGATTGCGGTCAAACATCGTCTCGACCATGCGGACATTCCCGCACTTCTCCGCGGTCCGGTTCGCCTCGTCGAGTTCCCGTTTCCAGATCTCCTTCTGTTCCGGCGTCATCGCAGCCGCGTGGCGCTCCTTAAGTTCCAGCTTCGGGTCAATCAAAGCAAGCTGGTACAGGTGCTTCAGCATCTCTGGGCTCTTGTCGAAATTGTACGCCATTTCATAAGCGGTAAACGCTTTCTCAAACCAGAAAATCCCGGCATATGCCGCCCCGATATTGTTCCAGATCTTCGCGGTAAATTCGTCCGTCAGCGATTTGACCCGCCAGTCCTCCAGAATCCGGTTGTAGTAATAGATCGCCGTCCCAAACTGCCGCAGGCGGAAATAGTAATCCGCCATCTCCTTCCGGAACTCTGCCGCATTCATTTTGCGAAATGCCGCCAATTTCTGGCGGTATGCCGCAATCTCCTTTGCCGTATAATAACAGCACTCCTGCAGAATCACGATCGGCAGCTCGTCCTGGCTCTCGCCGCTGTGCTGCCATGCCTCCAGTTTGCCAGCCAGAAACGAAAGTCCCAGCTCCGAACGGATAAACTCAATCAGGCGGTCATCCACAAATCCATCCAGCACCAGAAGCGGATTCTGATAAATGACATAACACAGCTCCTGCGACGATGCGATATGGACGCCCAGCCGTTCTATGTAAAAAGGATGTCGAACCGGCTCCTGCCGGCAAAGTATCAGACTCATAATGAAACCTCTTGTTTAATCATCCGGTTTGTCGCCGGAAATAATTCTCCAAATCCCAAATCACGTATCATGACGATCATCGTGTCTTCCCCGGTAAATCCAAATGCCATCTCGATCCGGGTCGTCCGGTCCGGGCGTTTCGGGAATCCCTCGAGCGGAATCTTCACCGTCTTCTTTTTGCGCGGTTCCAGCGGCTGGAGTGAAAATTCCACCTCCGGCGTGCCCGACACAATAAATTCCGCCGTCATTTTCGTCTCATACCAGCTGTCCCCGGCGGATGCCAGCACCAGCTGTCCCTCTTTTTCACGCTCCTGAATCTTTAAGGAAACCGTTGTTTTCAGCCGCCCCTCACAGATACAGGTAAAATGGTACGAACTCTGTGCCTCACAGAGATCTTCCGAGCGGATCAGCGCCCCTCGGGTAAATACATCCATCTCCGCAAATACCCGGCGCCGTTTGCAGATCTGCTGCATAAAATCTGACGCCCAGTCCGTCTGTGCAAATCCCCTGCCTGTCAGGATGATCGCTGAAAACAGGCGCTTCTGCAGCAGCCGTTCCGCACAGGAGGAAAGAATCCTGTCTGCCATCTGGATGCCCGCGTCGCTGTCCAGCACATTTAAGTGGAACGACTCCTCCAGTTCCTCCTGATCCGCGACCACCTGCATCTGGCGCAGCCCGCGCTGCACTCTCAATTCATAATAATGAAGACCATTCTCCGAAAGTTCAAACATTCCCACCTGGTTGCTCCAGACTTCCCGTTTCTGGCTCATCACGTAATATACAAAGCTCTCCGCGTGACTGATCACATGCACCCGGCTCCGGTCGATTTCCAGAAAATCGGCACAATACATCAGGCAGTCCAGCAGCTTTACCTCAAGCTTTGGCACCGTGATCACCAGGTTTTCTATCTCTTCTTTTCCGGACGCCTGTCTGGGAATCGCAAGCACCTGTTTCAGGAACATTTTCAGCAGATATAAGCCCTCGTAGCGGACGCCGTCGATCGTAGCGGTACCGTCCTTCATCGCCAGGGAAAGCAGCTTATCTTCCACTACCATGCCCTCTAACGCGCCCCCGGCACTCTCCTCTGCCACCCGCCAGACATCCGAATCCGGTTCTTTTCCGATCCGGGTCGGAAAAGACCAGATCGTATCCTGACCCTGACAGGATATATGTGTGCATGAATCGCACAGATCCATGCCAATTATAAGTCCATTCATCTATCGTTTATCCGTCTGTCCCTTTCCTCAGACGATCGGGAAAAGTGCGCTTACCGCCGCATCTCTCTTCTGGTACTCCCGCATCTTTTCCCGAAGCGCCGTCTCGTTATTTACTATTAAAGAAAGACTCATCTCATTGAGCGCCGCAAACCGGCTTTCCCGGCTGCGCCCCGGAATCTCCCGGCAGGAAATCTCTCCCTTTTCTTTCGTCTTCCGGACGCCGTCCTCTTCCTCTTCGATCTGATATTCCAGCGTCTCGCCCTCAAAAATCACCTTTTCACGGATGTAAATATCCCGGTAAACGAGACGCATTTCCTCATAGTGGAACTCTTCCTCCTGCGGCAGAATCCGCAGCCGCAGATACGGGCGCACCGCCCGGTTTCCGTGATACTCGATGATTTCTTTATCTAAAATATTGCCCGGGATATGGATAAAACGCGCCAGATCCTTAAAATAGGCAAAAATCATGCCCGCATCTAAAAGCACATCCACCACCGACTGGCACAGGCGCCGCTGTTCCTCCGAAAGCTCCGGCAGCGTCGCATAATACTTTGTCAGCGCCAGCAGATAAATATCCGGGATCCGCTCCCGATCAGAGCTTCCCTGCACAGCACCCTCCAAAAATGCGAACACCTTGTCGTCCGTCGGACGGTTTTCCAGAAAATATTCCACGCTCTTGACCGTGAAATACGCGCGCACGATATTTTCCCCTGTTTTCTTGCGTGACGCATAAAGCTCGAACACCCGGTCTAACTTTGCTGTATTGCCGGTAAAGAGCATCTGCGCCACCAGCCGTTCCTCCAGATCGTACGTCTCCACCCGGAGCCGCAGCCCCTGCATCAGGACGCGGTACATCTGATCCACCGTACCGTTGAAATGTTCGCAGAGATAATCGAGAATCACACTGTCCGGCTTCTCGTGTTCAAAGACATACCAGGTCAGATAAAGCAGGTGGTCATCCCGGTCAAAGAGATTTTGAAGCAGCATTCTCCCGCAAAGCCGCAGCAGCAGATTGACCGGCAGACCTTCCAGACCATACCGGCACACCATCTCATACGCCTCGCTGAAATGCCCGCACCGGATCAGCGTCCCGCAGACGCCGTTTCTCTCATCCCGCGTCAGCTGGTCCTTGTCAAGGCTCAGAAGGTAGGAAACACTTCCATCCTTTTTCGCATCCTCAATCCCATCCGCCATCCTCTTATAATACCGCACGATCGCTGACAGCACCTTTGCCCTAAACAGCGGGTGCAGCTCCATCTTCTGATCCGCGTGCTCCAAAAGGATCGCATCGTCCCCGGTCAGCACCTCCTTGCGGCAGGCTTTTGCACACGCATTCATAAAGAGGAACGGATGCATCGGATTCATTTCAAAACAGGTCTGTAAAAGTTCCTCCATATCCGTAAATACCGGCTGGATGGCGCAATTTACCCGCGCATACCGCGTCTCATTTTCATCCTGGAATAGAACCAGATCGCGCTCCGAAAACAGCGGCACATACGCCGTGCCCTCGTTCAGCACATACGCGTCCTCCGTCATCTGCTCCTCATGGCGCACCACCACGTATTTCATCGCCGGTTCCCGGCATTCTACCCGGCAGGATTTCAAAATCCCCGGCAGGACACGCGCCATCTGCGTATCGATCAGTTCCGGATAGATCAATTTCCGGTACAGGACCGCCAGGGCACCGTCTATCCGTTCCTTGAAAAGCTGATCCACCGCAAACTCTTCCATCGCCCGCTCGTACATCCGGTAAATATCCGAATCCGGCGTTCCATATGTAAGAAGGTTCGCATAAAGCTTCGCCAGTGACCCCGCATCCAAATTTGCCGAATACGAAAAGTATAAAAATACCTCACGCGACATCAGGCGGTCATAATTCTCCGGCATCGCATATAAATAATATTCATACAGGCGCGTCAGACTCAAATCTGCCTCCAGCGCCCGGCTATACCATTCAAAACAGGCTGTCTCCCGGCAGTCTCCCCGGATCAGCATTGCACAGAGCGCCTCCAGAATCTCCGTCTCCGGATACAGCCCGTAAAGTTCCGTCAAAAGGCGTCTGTAAAACTCCCGGTACGAACGGGACGCACGCATCACCCGGACCGCCGCCAGTGCCAGCTCGCGGCTGATAATTTTCCGGCGTGCCCCATAGTACAGGGCATGAAGCTCAAAATTGCCCGCATTGTCTAAAAGGATCGGATCACTCTCCAGAAGTTTCAGTCCCGCCGCATAGAGGAATGGGCTGTGACAGCCATCCTTAAACTCCTGCTCCATGCTGATCAGCACCGTAACCGGATTTTTCTGCAATTCCTCATCCAGACGCAGAAGCATCAGATAATAAAACAGGCTGCTGCCCGTCTCCTCCGACGCATACTGCTGCAGCAGGCGGATCAAAGTGTCCTTCTGCTCGGCATTGCCGGTCAGCGTCACGTACAGATAGCGGTACAGGCAGTTAAGCTTCCGGTCGCCCGATATTTTAAGCGCCGCTGAATCCTGCAGCTCCTTTAAAATCGTCTGCGCTTTCTCGCGCCGATCAGTCAAAAGGTATAATTCCGCCTGCAAAAGCCGCAGTCCCGCATCATAGTGCGTCATTTTCATCAGATCCAGCTCCCGCTGCATCTGGTGAACCGCCTCCGCGCCGCCGATCCCATTTTCATACGCCAGACGGGCAGTCAGATAATTTCCAAGCTCTTTCTGGAATGACATATGTGCCCGGTCGCATCCGCCCGCATCGGCAGCCGACGCCTCGATCGGAATCCGCACTGTTTCTCTGGCAGTGTGAATCAGGACGGCGCCGAAATTCTTTCCGGCATGCAGCCGCTCCGCCAGAATCCGTACCGGAAGACGGAGCAGACCATCTTCAAAATCCGCCTGCGTCGCACTCTTCTTCGGCAGATGGAGGAACTCGCCGTCCGCCGTTACCTCCAGGTACACACTGCCCCAGTTATCCATCCGGATCTCGATGGTGTCCTCAACGCTTTCAGCCAGATCGGTATATATGCGCGCCTTGCCCGGGATCGTCAGACTGACCGGCTTTTTCACGCCCAGTCCAACTAGAAATTCTTCCATAAAATTCGCCCGGCTGCCGTGTCCTTTCAGGCCGTCATAGAGTGCCCGCACATGCAGGTCCTGCATAAACGGCACTTCCACAAAATCCGGGTACTCCAAAAGCCGGAGCGCCGTCTCCATATCATTTTCCGCGACGTGCAGAAAATCTTCCGCCGTTTTCAGATCACCCAAAGTCTTCCCGGCGTCTGCCACCTCGACGTGAAACTCATACGGAATCTCCTCTTCCCCGCAGTTTGTCACCAGATAAAAAGAACCCGTGATCGTGTCGCCTGCCGTCAGGAACGAAGTGTCCACTTCATATACGATCCGGCACCGGAGTCCGCCAAACGAATTGTTATCCCCCGGAATCCGCACCCGCAGGTTCGAGGAATACACAAATCCCTTCACACTTAATCCATTTTCGCTCCCGATCCATAAATTTCTCTGCATCAGGGTATTCATCCGCAGCGTCTCGTCTATCTTTTCAGGCGACCAGGTCATCTTCGGCTGTTCCGAATCGATGATTCCCTTCGCCAGCCGGTTAATTCTCTCTTTCATTCCTATCACCTGCCGTTTCATTATCCTGTCCCGGTAACTGCTTCGTCTTCCCACAGTTCCGTCGGTTCGAAATCTCGTACCTTATATCATACCATATTTTGTCAGCATTTACATCAGGGAATTGGAGAATTTCGCTGATTGCCCATCCAGCATTTTTTTCAAGTCGAACGTCCGTGAGACTTGGCGCGTGATTCTGGTCAGCGAAGCTGACATATTCGTTGCTGTTCACTTATACTGTTCTCAGCAACGGGATTTTGCCGATGCTTCGCATTCCAAATCGGCAAAATCTGCTGCCAGAGCTGTATCGTACGGAATTTTCAGTTCAGAAAATTCCTATATGCAAGTAAAACACTTATTCTGTGCAGAATCACTGCGCATCCTCGCGGAGCGTTTATCTCAGTCGGAGACCCAACTCCCACTGAGACAAATTTGCTATTACTCACCACCTGAAGAGGTGGGAGTCTTCTCGACTGAGATAAAAACAAGCGCTATCCTGCCTGCCGGGCAAAAATTTGATGGTTCCGCCCGGTATGTGGAATAGCGCCTGTTTCCAGTTTTCAATCGTTTTCTAATTTTTCTTAATTTCCTAATCCCAGTCGCCCACATACAGGCGTGTGCCAGTCTGCCAAGCTGTTGGTTCATAGATCGTCCAAATTGGATATGGATATGCTTTTCCTTGCAGAGAATCATCTATTGCGATCGTCTGATCAACGCCATTGGTGCCTGTTTTGGACGACAGGTCAGCGGCACCTGTCCTGGTAATACTGAAATAGCTGTCCTTTACAGAGTTGCTGTCTACATAAGGTACGCCGATGATTGCTTCGCTTAACTTCGGCAGATACCAGCATTCTTCCGGGACCGAAAGACTGCCAGCTTCCAGCTGCGCGCCCTGCCACCAGGTATCGTTCAACTGACCAATATAATGTCCAAGGAAGATTGAGGTTCCAGCCGCTTTCACACTTCCTGTTGTGTAGCAGTTCGATAGAACCAGTTTTGCAGAATCATATTTTCCAAATAAACCACCTGCGATGGCATTAGATGTATTCGTTGCACACACGTCCGCTGCACTGAAACTCTGTATTACCGAAATCGGACCATTCATCCATCCCACGAGGCCTCCGGCACACCAGCTGCCTGACACATTCTTTCTATCTGACAGCACTTCCGCACCACTTTCTGTATAACCGTAAGAGCAGTTCCGTCCGCCGACATAACTGTTTTTAATGCTGAATTCTTTCCCGGCAGTTCCGCCATTCTGGTTGTTTTTCAGATATCCATACAAACCTCCGGCAGTTCCAGTTGTATCCACATACCCAGAGAAGAAACTGTTTTCCAACTTCATCTGACCAGAGCTCTCGGCAAAGCCGACCAGACCTCCGCTAGCATCGGTTCCCTGTATCCGTGCATTTTTTCCTGAAACATATACGTGATTCATCACTAAATCACTTACTTTTGCTTCCCCGATCAAGCCCCCGGTTTTTCCTCCACTTATTTGCAGCGTCGGTGCATCTACAACTACATGGTCGAGTGTCAGACTGCCACTATTCGTGCTTCCAACCACCGCGCCTGTTGCCAGCGTTCCAGAAATCCGGGATTCTTCTCCATATATATGGATATTTTTAATCGTTAGATAGCTGTCCGCCGAAGTGCCTGCCTGTGCCACCAACCCTGCTGTATTCTGCCCCTGACAGGAAATATCCGGATCCTTCAGATTCAAGTTTGATATCGTCAGATGATCCGTCTTCTGAAATAAAGCCGCACCATTCCAGGCAACAGGAGTTATCTTTAAGCCTGCAATCGTATAACATTCACCCAGTTTTGCTTTTTCTTTCTCATCCACCTCCGCATCATAAGAGATAATATCCGGGTTGTTAATCGGCCAGAAACTTCCACCTTCATACTTGGAATTTCCCGGACTGTAGATCGTCATCTTTCCGTATGCATCTTTCACCTCTTTACAATACGCTTCCGTCTGTGAGGTAATCGAATCATCCTCCTGCCAGAGAATATTATCGGTCTGGATGACCCGTGTGATCTTTAAACCACCATAGCCTTCTCCGCAGAAATTCAGATTCTGCAGATGACGTCCATTGGCGACCTTAACCGTATAGGTATCCGTTCCATCACCATTTCGTTCAATTACATCGGCAAAGCAGCTGTTGAACTTGTATGAGAGCTTTGTATTTTCTGTCGGCGGATAGCCATCCTCGCTCAATTTTACGATAACATTTTCTCCATTTATGTAACCGCCCGGCTGATAACCTCCCCAGGTACCCAGACTACAGAAATTTCCACCCTCACGTGATAAATCATCCAGATAGAAACGCAATTTCAACTTTTTATCTTTCGTTTTGCCTATTTCAAAACGATTTACCCTGTTTTTTTCATCAAAGCCGTTCCAATTGCCATTTTCCTCATTTTCTGCACAGCTGGCAGCTTTCCTTTCCGTATCTACAAAGCAAAATTTCGATCCCTTTCTCAGAGTATCTTCCTGCAAATCACCAGTATTGACTTGGAGAACATACCACATCGTTTTATGGCTCAATTCGCCGGTAATCGAAAATATCAGATGTATTCTCTGATTTTCTTCAAGCGGAGACGGAGAGACATAATCGATATACAGCCTGTTTCCAGTATGCAGCGCCTCTTCGTTCTCGCCCTTGTCCCAGTCCCCGACATGGTTATTCAGAAACCAGGAAAATCTCTTTGAAGCGTTCTGCGCCGCAAGTTTTTCCGCTACCTTCCGGATCGTCGGCATGGGATAAATCGGTATCTCTGCTTTCTTTAATTCTGGATCATACGGATATGTATTCTCGCTGTCTGCACCCGTTCCCTCAGCACCAAACAGTTCTGAAAGTTCTTCTGCGTATGCGAGCACATATTTCTCATTCACCTTACTGCACACATAACAGCCCGGATAAACTGATTTTTTGTTTGTTCCCGTACCGCTCGTCTCCGACGGCAGCCTTCCATCCGTTCTATTTGCATAATCATAGAACGCAACAAACGCAGGTGCTTTCAGCGCCGGATTCTCTGTTTCATCCGCTGCCGTTCTGCTTCCATCCTCCGCTTCATCCGATTTTTCCTCAGCCGTCGGCGAATACACCGACGCCGACACATATGTATTCGCTATCTGACTGTCTGCCGGAAGCTGTGCGGCGAGGCCTCCTGCGAATCCGCCGGTATATGCCGCTACATTATAACGTCCGGTAAGATTCTCAAAGGCTGCATTGGCATTTGCCCCATTCCCCGGTTTCTGGGATGTGTCAAACTTCTTGTTTGCTGTATGACCGCCGACATAACAGCTCTGAATCTGCACCGTGGGACCGCTTGCGGCGGCTACAGTTGATGCTTTCTCAACAGTTCCGACCAGACCGCCGGCGTACATGCCTTCCACATAGAGTGCCGCTGCGCTGTCAGTCAGAGAAATTTCCCCCTTTGCCGCGCCGATCAGGCCGCCCGCCGTTCCCTTTAAAGCGCGGATCCGGTATTTGCTTTCTTCCTCCTGCTTCAGATCTGCCGCTTTTTCTGTGCTGCTTCCCAGCTTATCACGGAAATGGTTCTCCACCAGTGCATCCTGGACGGTCAGAGTGACGCCCTCAAATGTGCCCACCAAAGCACCGGCAGAAGCGCCGGTCTGCTCTGCCTGTACCTGCGGATATTCAATCTGCACATTTTTAATTTTCACCGTTGCCAGATTCGTAGTTCCCCGGGAATCCGTTCCCGGCGTCACCGCACCAATCAAAGCGCCTGCACTCGCCTTCGTCCGGACCACCGGCTGGCAGATCAGCAGGTTTTTAACACTCATATCCTGTGTTACCGTTCCAAACAGTCCACCCGTCCCATCTACTGCTGTGATTGAACTTCCCGCCGTTTTTCCTACCTGCAGACCATCGATCCGGTATGTATTTCCCTGATAGTCCAGTGGATACGGCAGACTAAGCGGAAGATAGCTTCCCGCCTCCGTGATATATGCCTGTGCCGTCGGGTTCGTCCGATCTGCATTCGTTTGATCCGTCACCCGGTAGGCAATCGAGATGGTTTCCGCATTCTGATTCAAAAAACTCGAGCCAAATGCCGTATGCAGCTTCGCCACATGTCCGCAGTAACCGCTCTCGTCCGCAATATTTTCTCCCGCTTTCCAGGTCAGATCACTATTCTGCATCGCCGTAACCGTTTTGGATGTAGTCACCGCCCCAGTGTACAGCTGATCCGGATCCCAGCCTGAAACCCGCTCATCCAGATTTTCCAGATGGCGGAAGCTGCCAATCTCCGCGCTTCGGTCCGTACTGATCGATGCAAAGAGGCTGCTGCCGGATTCTATATTGCTCGTTTTAACCTGCGAAAGCGCTTCATTGTTGAAAACCTGCGCGTACACAAAGATATTTTCGCCCGGAATAAAGGAGGCAAAACCTCTTTCATCCTGCTGAAATGTCATATCCGTCTGTGCCGGCTGGTTGAAATCCATAAATTTGAATCCTGTACTTGTGCCCGTGCCGGCTGGCGCCGCTATGTCATCCAGAATGACCTGATACGTTCCATCCGAATCGCCCGAAGTTCCGGACACCTTCACCACACGCGCCGAACGGCTGGTTTCCGGGGTATTGATCTCGATGTAGCCGGTTGTACCGCTCTTTTCTCCCTTTACAAACAGACTCAGTGAATGTTCATTTTTATTCGGATCCTCGATTTTTGCATATAAAATATCATCATTCACCAGTTTCACTGTCGGCGCCTCGAATTCCTCCATCGGCAGTTCCGGGACTTCCAGATTTCCTGATGCGTAATATCCGATCGGCAGTTTCTGATCCTTATAATTGGAGTTAGCTCCCGTAAACCGCTCCCGTTTTCCGGCATCAGACGCCGCCGCCAGAAGTGCCTCGCTTCCGATATCCGTCTGCACAAACTGATAACGATCCGAATACCACACCTCGCGGACCAGTCCTGCCTCCGGATCATAGAAAATAAGATAGCTCCCGTCTCCACGGACGGTCTCATCAATCGATCCAAACGGAAGAAGGCGCTGCCGGATCTCCTCGGTCACATTCGCGGACACCAGCGCTGTCTCACCGCCAGACTCTTCTTGTTCCGATTCAGGCTGCCCTGCCTGTTTTTCCGGCACATAGAGAACCGCGTAGATATTTCCCTCTTTCTCCTCCGCCAGCACTGTATTTTCTACCGAAATTCCCAGCTTTGCCTGCTTTTGATCGTCCGAAAATTCCCCCTGTGCCTCCATATGGAGCAGACGCGGAATCGTCCCATTGGAGACTTCCAGTGTCAGATGATTCTGCGCCGCCAGAAAGATCTCCTTCGCTGTCTGATCCATCTCCAGACGGCGGAGCTTTCTCTGGTAACGAATCACCGCAACAAAAGAAAGACTGGCAAGAATACCGACAATCGCAATCACCGTCAAAAATTCCGCCAGTGTAAACGCCGCCCTTCTCTTCTGTTTGTTCTGTCTCTTCTGCTCCATCTGTCCTCGTTCCTCTTTTTATTGTAACTGTTCAGTACCTTCACAGTCACGCGCAGACCTGCTGAACAGTTAGTTTTTATTTTATTTCTGATCCAGGTTGACTGCACGCACGGTCAGGTTAATCGGCTTTACCACCGCTTTCCGGGAAGTTCCCATCGTATCTTTTTTCCGGTAGATCGCCAGATTTTGAACCGTAAAGCATGCTGTCTCCTCCGAATAGGTATAGCCGTCAAATGCCGTATAGTATTCATCCGAAATCGCCGCCTGCGTCAGCAAGGATATCTTATTATACGCATCATCGTAAGTATAATCCCCATACCATTTTTCAATGCCCGTGCCAGACCAGTCTGTCGCACTGAAGTGCAGCCACAGGTGGCTGTTTCCACTCCGCAAAAGAGGTGTTACCAATTCTCCTGTTGCGGAAGTCCCGGCAGAATTTTTCACTTCCAGCGCATTGGCAAATTCATCGGTCATCAGCTGCGCCGTGAGCGACAGCGCCTGCTCTGCATCTGCCTGTTCCTGCGTCCTCTGGTAAACATTTTTTACCATCATCACGCCGCCTCCAAGCACCGTGCCGATCATACCGAGAATCACAATCGCCGCCAGAAGCTCCGTCAGCGTCATACCGTTCTGTGACCGGAGTTTTTTCTGACATACTGAAAAGAGCTTCCGGTGACCCTTGGATGCCGTCTGTTTCTGCTGCCTGCAATGCCTATTTCTGCATCTGCGGCATTCACATCTCTCCTGTCCCATCTCTGTCTCCTCTATCGGTATCTGTAAAGCAGCTCTTGTAAGTTTACCTCTTCCTCTTCTGCATCCGAATCAGCCTGGCTCACATACAGCACGATGGGATACTGTCCCGTCCGGTAATTCGTCTGTGTGCCTGTCCGGTAGGCATTTGACGCCAGGCTTTTCTTCATGCCGCCGGTTCCAGATGCCTCCAGCTCCAGAACATATCTGCCCGACGCCTGTTTCGCTGTCCGGTTGTTCTCCAGCTGATTGCGGCTGTCATAATAGCCCGCCATCTGCTCTTCGCCCTGCCGCAGCATCCTGCCGGACGCCAGAAATGCACTCAGAAACATCGTCATTCCCAGTGCAATCACAAGAACCGATATCAGTACCTCTGTCAGTGTCTCGCCCGTATTGGCACGCAGCTTTCTTCCAGCTGCCCATTTCATTCTACTTATCATTCTGCAGCAGCTCCTTCTCTATTGTTCCGTTCTGCCAGCGGATCGTCGTAATGATGGTCGTCGTCGTGATCGTGTAGGAATCGTCGTCGTCCGATTCGTCGTCATCGCCCCGTACTGTGACCGTCTTATGCTCGGAGCTATGTGCTGCTTCCAGCTCCAGCCGTTTCTCGCACCGCTCTTCCTTCCTGTCATCCGCCGTTACTGTATCTGAGATAACCGCCTTGATTTTATAATCATCCGCCATCCACAGACGTACACTGGTCTTTAACGGGTCAATCGTGTCCCCGCTCGTTCCGTCTTTCTTCACTGACAGGGTAAAATCTTTGTACGCCATTTCTTCCTCCGACGCATCGTCCCCGTCTGCCAGCTTCCGATACTCATTATTTCTATAAATATCCACGATCAGTGAATCGAGAATCGCGCTATTCCCACTCTCTGGGCTTGACAAACCCGAATCCGTTCCATAGAACTTCTGCCACGACGCCTCATTATCCGTGTTTTTCCGGCTGCCGACGTAGTAGCAGTAAAAATCATCCTTATCGTTTTCCTCGTCTTCCCGGCTGTCATGCACGATCACTTCCTTGATCTTGACTATATTTTCCGTCTTCTGCAGTTCATCCCGCAGAAATACCGCCGCCGAGTCCACCGCATACCGCTTCTGATCTTCTCCCGGAAGATTCCGGATCTTACCAGCCGATGCAGAGGCGGACGCCAGAATGATCGACGCGCCCACCCCGCAAAACACAAAAAACAGGAGCGCCGCCATCAAGCTGGCGCCATCCTGATTTTTCATACAGCTGAAAACCCGCTTCCAGATTTCCGGGTGTTTTTCACTGTTCTCTGCTTTTTTCATGCTTTATTCTCCCAGCGCCGCCTCTGCCGCTGTCTCAATGTCCGAACGTTGCAGGTTCGACACATCCGCATTCGCCAGTCCCGACGGTGCCTGTGTCTCCTCCGGTTCCAGATCCAGACCTTCTTCTGATTCCGCATCGTATCGGGTCTCAAAATAGGTCAGCTGAAATGTTACGCTCACCGGATGATTCCGGATATCCATTTCCTCTGTCTCGTCCTCATCATCTTCGATGCTCAGATCTTCAATCAGGCAGCGGTACGGTCCCTCTAACACCTCATGGATCATCGAAACCGCCTTATCAAAGCTCTCTGCCGTGAAAGAAAGATTGATCGCACGCCGGATCTGCATCCCATCCACCTTCGGTTCCGAATACTGGAAGCTGAAATTATACGCATCTGCAAAAATGCGGTTCAGCTCTTCCGTCTCTTCCTTAAAATGATTGTAAGCCGGAACCATCGGCGCATTGGATGCCTTATTTTCCTCTATCTCCTTCTTCATCTGCTGGATCTGCTTCGACTTTACCTGCTCCATCTGGATCTGTGCCTCCAGATCCGTCGTATCCGCCGCCTGGATCCGCCTCTGCACCGGAAGATAGAATCCGGCATAGTAGCCCGCCGCGATCAATATGATTACAAACAGAAGCAGTACAATCTTCTGCGTTCTTGATAAGATATATTTCTTTAACGAATTCATTGTTTTTCTCCGTCCTCTTCTGGTACGTTAAAAAATACAGTCATCGACACGCCCACCGGTTTGGAAGCCGCAAGAACCCGCTCCTCCCCCTCTTTCTGAACCGTCTCTTCCAGAGACGCCGTCACATAGCGTGCATCCGGATCCGCCTCCGCATCGCGAACCAGCTCCGGAAAGGAGGAACCATTGGGAATTCTTCCCTCTAATGCCATCTGATCGGAGGTGATCGAAACCGTCGAAACGGCCGTCAGCGGGAAAATCTGTGATTTCAGCGAATCCAACATCTTTCTCCGGTCTGGAAGCTGTCTCTCTTCCTCATTCAGGTACCCATTTCCATAATGTGCGTATTCCGCCTGAACCTCACTGTACACCTCGTTGGACTTCTGAAGCGCCGAAAGCTGCTGCTCAGTCGCCGCATAGACTGCCTCCGCCTGGTCTGCCTTTCTCAGAAGACGCACCACGCCAAACTGCGAAAACCCATAAACTAGTCCCATAAATACGACAAACACACCCAATTCTGCCGCTATCTTTCCTTTTTTAACCTGCTTCTGATACAGATTGATGCGCCGTTTTTTCGGATACTTCGGACCGCCAATCTGCATATTCGCGATTGATTTTAAATCAGCCACCGCTCTTCCTCCTTATGCAAGTAATACACCGTATGCCTGTGGGCTGTCGATCCACTCGTCTTCCTCATCCAAAGAGACCTCCGGCAGAAGCTCCGCCACACTCCGCACCGGCAGATCCAGCGTTTCTTTCAGCGCATCAATCAATTCCCCGTATCGTGCGCCTCCGCCGCAATAATAGAGGCTGTCGATCGTATTATTCACATTGTTGAAGCTATAAAAGTTCAAAACTCGCATGACCTGGACGGCGCGGGTCCGGTACTGCTCCTCCAGCACAGCCGCCATCTTTTCTTTGTCGGTCTCCTCGCGGTTTTCTTCCTCCACCTCAATTCCCAGTTCCTGCATCTTGTTCTTATCTCCCAAACGGATCTGCTCGATCTCCTCACAGCCCGGCTCCATGGTACGGGTAATATCATAGATCCCATGGCGAAAGAAATGGATCCGCAATGCTTGGGTTCCCAGATCGAGAATCGCATAGTCTTTCACAGTTTCCGATTTTTCTGCCCCCTCTGCGTTCTCTTTTTCTTCCTTTTTATGAGGTTCTGCATTCAGCTTTGTCTCCAAAACCTTCTTCTCATCCGCCATTCTCTCTTCTGCATATTCCAGAATCCATTCCAGTCCCAGCACGGCCGGAACCAGACCGACCAATTTCAAGTGTGCCATCTTGGCCAGTTTTTCAAATTGCTGCGACAGCTCTTTCGTACACGCCGCACCAATCAAATCCATTTTTTCCTGATCCGCATAGATCATCGCATAATCAAAGACGTACTTATCCATCTCGTTTCCGATATAATCATGGAACTCATATGGAAGATTCAGCCGGAGCTGTTCCTCCGTCATCAGCGGCAGCTCAAAGCGCCGCACATACGCATCCTCCTGCCGGATGACAAACACGACGTTCCGGCAGCGGATCGCATACTCCTTCAACAAATCCTTTATTAAATCCGCATATTGACGCATATCGTTCCGGTCGATCCCCTCGACCCGCTCGCTGATAAATTCGCGAAGCTCGCCATTTTCCGCATATGCAATCTTGATACGGTAATGTCCAATCTCAATTCCTAAACAATTCTTCATCTCTGCACTCCCTTTAAAAGAGCCCTGTATACCATTGTGTCCATATATCTCCATACAGCAGCATACAAAAACATGCCGCCGCAATCGCCGGTCCAAACGGAATTTTCTCCCTCCGACCGATGACAGAACCTGCAATTCCCAGCACACAGCTGAGAATCAGGAAAAATAATACCTCCCAGGCGGAACGCATATACAGTCCCGTCACAAAAAAAAGTTTTACATCGCCGCCCCCCAAGCTTTCTTTTCCGGTCAGGCGGTCAAACAGCAGGGAAAGTGCCAGCATACTGACAGCCAGTCCGGCACCGGTCAGAACTCCCCGCAGCATCTGTCTTCCCGGTTCCGGTAAGCCCAGCGCCGTGCCGAAAAAGATCAGGATTCCGGCTATCTGAAGCCGGTCCGGTATGATCCACGCATGCAGATCTGTGAGTGTCAGACATAAAAGCACCATCCAGAGCAGAATTCCCCGCAGTGCCAGCACCGAGACATCGTACCGGTACATAATCAGGCAGCATGCAATTCCTGAAACAAGTTCCGTCCAGAATGCCTCCGCCGGGATCTTCGCTCCGCAATAACGGCACCTGCCCCGCAGGCACAGCCGTGAAAAAAGCGGTACCAAATCCAGTACTCCCAGCACATGACCGCAGGCATCACAGTGGGATCTCCCTTTCAAAACGGACGTTCCGTTTAACATCCGCCCTGCCAGACAGTCTGTAAAACTTCCGAGCGCACAGCCCAGAATAAAAGTAATCATCAAAATGTAAATTGTTAAAAATGTGGTTTGATGCAGCATCAATGGAATATCTCCTGTCCGTACCCATGTTCTGTCTGTTTGTAAATCCCCAATATTTTATATCTTCCAAGATATGTAAAACGCTATCTTTATCTTAAAACGCCCAATTTCATTTCTTTTATTTGGCGCCAAATCCCGGCTTTGGACCAAATGGATTCTGGCTGGTTCCCCCAACTTCATTTCCCTCATAGAAAGGAGCGGTCTGAAGCGGAGACGTATTCGCATATGGATTAGCCGCCGGATTTCCGATGTAAACCAGAATATCTGTACACGGTGTCTTGGCTTCCATCGCCGTCTTCCGGTATTCCTGCCCCAGGTCATTTACCTTCTTTGTTCCACTTCCCTGTGCGTACTCAATGTGCGCGTTCTCTCCCTCTGCCTGACAGACAATTTTTCCTTCTTTTACATTGTACCGGTAATAGCGGTATTGCTTCCGCGGCTGGTTCTCGTAACGTTCCAGGCTTTCCTTGCTTCCATACAGCATCGCCACGGCCGCTGCCTTCGCCGCACGGACATTCGCCTGATTGGCTGCGATGACCGCTTTTTTCCGCTGTGCCGTAAAAATCGGAATACTGATCGCCACCAGAATCCCTACGATCGCTATCACCACCAGAAGTTCTGCCAGTGTGAAACCGTGTTGGTTCTTTTTCATTTGCTCACCCACTTTTTATCAAAATGACCTGCTGACTTTGTTTTGATTCGTGCGTTGCAGGTCACGCTTATGTATCTGACAATGAATGGATTTTTCAATCCTGAAAAATTTCTGATGTGAACATCACTTTCATTCTAAACCTTCATGCGCCTGGCAGTCAGGTGTACCACCACAAATGAAAGCTCTGGCAGGCGCATTTGGCATCCTTGAATTCATGCCGCCTAATCGGCGACAGAACTTTCATAGTAAATTGACTTTATACTGTGTGTTTACTTGTCAGAGAAGCACGTCAGGCGCATTTAGCAAAAATGGATGGGAAACCCCATCCATTTTGCCACGTATGTGGTTTTTACACTATTATTCTGCATATAATGTAATTTCTGCACCGTCTAATGTCTGAGTTGCATTAGCACCACTAGTTTTCGGATCAATTTTAACAGAAATTTTAGTATATTTTACATTACTTGCCGCATTATCAATTGTAACTTCTACTGATGTTACCTGAGTCACACTATTCTCTCCAACCACGTTAACTCCACCTGTTGTCATATCATAGTTATATGTAACATCTTCGGTCGCATCCGATTTTTCGGTCAAATAATCTGCTATTGCCGCCGCTTTCGCCGCTCTTAGGTTCGCCTGATTCGTAGCCTTTCTAGCCTTGCTCAGCTGTGCCGTAAATACCGGAATCGAGATTGCAACCAGGATACCCACGATCGCAACAACCACCAGCAGCTCAGCCAGTGTGAAACCTTTTTTGTTCTCACGAACTTTCTTGATTAAGCCCTTCATAAAATCAATCTCCTTATTGTATAGTATTTTATTAATGAACAGAGAATTTTCTCTGCGCCATCCAGCCTCTGCCGTATCACATTTTACATGTGTGCAGTCAATTTTTACATCAGATCATACATTGTAAAGATAGGCAGATAAATCGACACTACAATGATACCCGCAAAAATCGCAAGCACCACCAGCATCGCCGGTTCCAGAAGCGCCAGAAGCCGCTGGATTCGGTAATCCGCCTCGTTGGTGTAATAATCGGCGACATTGTCCAGTGTCTCCCCGAGTTCACCGGTTTCTTCTCCGACGGAACACATATCGACCATCGTCGGCGGGAAATATTTCTTTCCCTGCAGACATTCCACCAGGCTGCGCCCCTGCTCGATTCCTTCGCGCATGGAGCGGACATCCTCGCTCAGAAGTGCATTGTCCATGACCTTCGCCGTCGTGTCAACCGCCTGGTTGATCGTGATACCCGCTGCCAGAAGCACCGACATCGTATTAGCAAACTGTGCTGCGCCGTTCATCTGGTTGATCACGCCCACAAGTGGAAGGGATAACGCGATCTTTGCTTTCTGAATCCGCCCCTGCGGCGTATTGCCATAGACCTGCGAACCAATCTTCAAAAACACCAGCACCGCCAGCATCAGCAGCCACCACTTCGCGAAGAAATGGGAAGTCGCAATCAGCATCCGCGTCATCAGCGGCAGCGTACCACCCAGATCGGTAAATACATCTGCCAGTGTCGGGATAACCTTCGCCATGACGATAATCAGGACAACCACCGCAATCGCAACGACGAACAAAGGATACGTCATCGCTCCCTTGATCTTCTCCGTCGTCTTGTAAGACTTTTCGTAAAACTTCTGAAGCCGGTCAAAGGATCGTTCCAGTGTACCGGACTGCTCGCCTGCCCGGATCGTCTCGATAAACGTGAGCGGAAAACGGTCGCTATACTTTTCCAGCGCCGACGCAACGGTACTTCCGGCAGCTACTTCCTCTGCCGCAGCCCCCATGATCTTCCGGATCCGCTTGTCCTCATTCTGATCTGCCAGCATACGCATCGCGCGCGCCACGGTCATGCCCGAATGAAGAGTGATCGCAAACTGCGAACACAGGATCGCCAGCTTCTTCGTCTTGATCCGCCTGCTTCCGATCTCCATCTCCAGGAGACTGCCGTCATCAGGTCTTTTCTTCTCTTTCTTCTGACTGATGCTCAGAAGAATCGGATAGTTTTCCCGGATTCTGGAAGCGGCTGCCGCTTCACTCTCAGCCTGGAGCACTCCCCGGACTTCTTTTCCATCCCGTCCCAGCGCTTTATATGAAAAATTCGGCATCTCTCATACCTCCAGACACAGGATTCAGCTGTACGCCATCTGTATGTACATCGCCATCTGCATCCTTTTTATGATTATTTTAACATCTTTGTTTATTTTTGTAAATATGCCGTCAACCTTTTGGATGTTTTATACAAAAACACACATCTAGATCCACTTGTTTTTTGCTGTTTTCTCTATACGCGCTTTGTTTTTGCCAATCTATTTTTGTATGTATTTTCGCCAACACCTCTGACTTTTCTTCCTTTTCCAGACTATTTCTGCTATATAGATCATCAGGGCGGAAATGGTACGTCCCGCCCTGACACTCCCAAAAGAATAGCTCCCGTTTCTTTTTATCTTCTCTCTTATTTCTCGTTCTTCTTATCCAGCATCTCTTCCATCGTATGCCATCCCAGCACCGCGCATTTGACACGCGCCGGCATATGGGAAACATCGACCAGGGCACCGGCTTCCTCGAGTTCTTCGATCTCGTTCTCGCCTGCCTCGCCCTTGATCATCCGCAGGAACAGATCCGCCAGATGGCGTGCTTCCTCTTCGGATTTTCCGATGATCAGATCCAGCATGATATCAGCGGATGCCTGGGAGATTGCGCAGCCGCTTCCCTCAAAAGCACCGTCTACCACCTGTCCATCTTCGACCTTCAGCTGAAGAATGATGTCATCTCCACAGCTCGGATTGACGCCCTCTAATACCAGATTGGCATCCGGCAGCTTTTCTTTATGTAACGGATGCAGATTGTGATCCGTCAGTATTTCATTGTAAAAGGTTCTATTCTCCATATCCCATTTTCCTCCGGATTTCTTTCAGGTTCTGGACAAAACGGTCGATGTCCTCCTCCGTATTGTAGAACGCAAAGCTGGCACGCGCTGTTGCAAACACACCCAGATGTTTTAAAAGCGGCTGGGCGCAATGGTGGCCTGCGCGCACATTGACATTTGCGGCATCCAGAATCGACGCGATATCGTGCGGATGTACGCCGTCCACGGTAAAGCTGATAATTCCGTTGTGCTCTTCCGGCTTATCACTTCCCTGGATATGAACGCCCGGAATCTGCTGCATCGCCGTCATTGCCCGTGTTGTCAGCAGCTCCTCACGCTTCCGCACCTCGTCAAATCCGACGTTCATCAGATAATCGATCGCCGCCTGTAAGCCGACCGCACCGCCGCCATTGACGGTACCGGCTTCGAATTTGTGCGGCAGTTCGGCAAAGACTGCCGATTCCCGGCTGACCGAATCGATCATCTCGCCGCCCGTCAGGAACGGCGGCATCGCATCCAGAAGAGCTTCTTTTCCGTACAGGACGCCGATTCCCATCGGTGCCATCAGCTTGTGACCGGAAAATACAAGGAAATCTGCATCCAGTGCCTGCACATCCACCGGAATATGAGGGGCGCTCTGTGCCGCATCGATGACGATGACACCGCCTTTTTCATGCACCAGTTTCGTCAGCTTCTCTACCGGATTTCTGCGGCCAAGGACATTGGAAATCTGCGGCATCGCTGCGATCTTTGTCTTTTCTGTCACCAGGGCTTCCATATCTTCATCCCGGTAGGAACCATCCGGCTGACATTCCAGATAAACGAGCTTCGCGCCTGTCTGTCTGGATACCATCTGCCATGGCAGGATATTGCTGTGGTGGTTATCAATGCTGATTAAGATCTCATCGCCTGCTTTCAGACTAGTTAAACCATAGCTGTACGCGATCAAATTCAGGCTTTCGGTGCTGTTGCGTGTAAACACGACCTCGCTCGTCTTTCCAGCATTGATAAATTCCCGCACGCGCTCTCTTGCCGCTTCATATGCCTCCGTCGCCTCGATTCCCAGCTCATAGAGCCCGCGGAGCGGATTGGCATTTTTCTTTGTATAGAAATCTTCCACTGCCTTTAATACCGCCTCCGGGCGCTGTGCCGTTGCCGCATTGTCCAGATATGCGATATCCGAACCCGCAAGCAGGGGAAAATCTTTCTTGTAATCTGTCATGTTCTGTTCCTTCTTATATATTTGTTTGTATACTTGCTGCAAAAACAAACCGCAGCCAACTTACAGTTTTTTCATTTTATTATCGCTTCTGGTTCATGAACTCCTGAACCTGCTTCTGCACTGCCTCGTCAGCTACCAGCTCATTCAGCGCGTCGATTCTCGCCCGCGCTACCATGCGCTCAGCTTCCTCTCTCGACAGTCCGCGGGAGCACAGATAAAACAGCGTTGCATCGTCCAGATCGCCCATCGAAGCGCCGTGATTTCCTTCGACATCTTCTTCCGCACACAGAATCAGCGGAATCGTCTGGTTTACGATGTCATCGCCGAGCAGCAGCACATCCTCGCGCTCAGTTCCCTTTGCCCCGGCGCATCCCGGCACGAAATCGATCGTTCCGCGGAACAGCTTGGAGGAATCGTCCTGCAAAACGCCGGAAACTTCCATCATGCTCTCTGTCTTTTTACCGCGGTGGCGTACTGTATAGTTCATATCCAGTTTCTGGTTTACACTGGTGTAATAGCCGATCTTCGCGTCAAATGCGCTCTTTTTTCCTTCCAGCTCGGTCAGGCAGCCCGCGTAGACCTTGCCTGCGCCCAGCTCCAGTTTCAAAAGCTCAAATGTGGCATTTTCCCCGCAGGACGCACCGATATCACTCAGGCAGGTATATCTGGCACCGAGAAGCTGCACTTCCTGAAGCTGTACCTTTGCATTCTTTTCCGCATGAACCTTTACCTGGAACGAGGATGTTCCCTGTGCGTCCTCCCCGGAGCGGAATACGATCAGCACCTTTAAGCGGCTGTTTTCCTTTGCATCCAGGCAGAGGCGGTTCTGGTAACTGCCGTTTTTGTAATCGACGCAGAGAACCGTCCATTCTGTATTTTCATTCTGCAGCACAGCTGCCGCTTCCGCTGTCAGTCGGTAGATACTTCCCGCACCGGCATTTTCTTCTGCAACAACCGTTCCATTTACAGTGTCCGTTCTATTTGCGCCAGCCGTTCCGCATTCCTCCGCCATCGCATCGTACTCGCGTCCCATGCCGGTCTGGATTTCATTCCACTCTTTTCCGGAAATTTCTTTTTCCCAGGTCACACCTGCTGCCAGGCGCTCCGGTTTTATCAAAACACTTTCCTCCGGCCACTCAATCTGTATCTGGCTTTCGTTCATTCCCAGCCGGTTCCAGGTTCGGGTCGGAAGAATGTTTACTGTCATTTCTTTCTGTCCCATTGTTTCCTCCTGTCGTTACCATTCATGCACTTGCACGACCTGCAGCAGAATCTGTTATTTCAAAATCCCCGCTGCAAACAGTAACCATCTATTATCCGATACTGCCCTTCATCTCAAGCTGAATCAGGTTGTTCATCTCAACCGCGTACTCAAGCGGCAGCTCCTTCGATACATCATCCGCAAATCCGCTGACGATCATTGCGCGCGCGTCCTCCTCGCTGATGCCGCGTGACATCAGATAGAAAACAGCCTCGTCGCTGATCCGTCCAATCTTTGCCTCATGACCGACGTTCGCGTCGCGGGTCCGGATATCCATCGCCGGGACCGTATCGGAACGTGAAATATCATCCAGCATCAGGGACTGGCAGGAAACCGACGCCTTAGAACCGGATGCCTGTTTTCCAATCTGCACGCTGCTTCGGAACGTACTGATACCGCCGTCCTTGGAAATAGATTTCGTATTAATATAGGAAGACGTCCGTTTGCCCGTGTGGACTACCTTCGCACCGGTATCGAGGTTCTGACCTTCTCCGGCAAAAGTAATGCCGGTAAATTCCATCTTTGAATCGTCACCCTTTAAAATACTCATCGGGTACAGATACGATACATGGGAACCAAAGGAACCCGATACCCACTCGATCGTGCCGCCCTCTTCCACAATCGCGCGCTTGGTGTTCAAATTGTACATATTTTTCGACCAGTTCTCGATCGTCGAATAGCGGAGTTTCGCATTTTTGCCGACGTACAGCTCGACACAGCCCGCATGCAGGTTTGCTACGTTATATTTCGGCGCAGAACAGCCCTCGATGAAATGCAGATATGCCCCCTCATCAACGATGATCAGAGTATGTTCAAACTGTCCGGCTCCCGGTGCATTGAGTCGAAAATAGGACTGAAGCGGGATCGTAACCGACACGCCCTTTGGCACGTACACAAAAGATCCGCCGGACCAGACCGCCCCGTGCAGCGCTGCAAACTTATGTTCCTGCGGTTTGACCAGATGCATAAAATGCGTCCGGATCATTTCCGCATATTCGCCGTGCATCGCACTCTCCAGATCGGTGTAGACAACGCCCTGCGCCGCTACCTCTGCGCGCACGTTATGATATACTAACTCCGAGTCATACTGGGCGCCCACGCCTGCCAGCGATTTCTGCTCCGCCTGCGGGATTCCCAGACGTTCAAAGGTATCTTTGATGTCCTTCGGAACCTCTGACCATTTGGCACTCATCTTGGATTTCGGACGGACATAGGTTACGATGTTATCCATGTCCAGATCCTCGATATCCGGTCCCCAGTTCGGAACCTGCAGGGAATTGTAAATCTGTAAGGACTGCAGACGGAACTGCTGCATCCATGCCGGGTCATTTTTCTCCTTAGAAATCTTCTCAACGATCTCCGGGGTCAGACCCGCTTTTACTTTATATGCGTCATTTTCTTTGTCTTTTATATCGTAGATGCTGCGATCTATGTCATCTACATACGTTTTTTCTTTCATGTTCGATGCCTCCATATTACCCGTGCTGATTCGTTATTACTGTCGCGTTATCCTGCGGCACTCTCGATTCCCAAAATGCCTGCCTGCGAACAGTAACGATTAGTTCCGGGCGTCTGCCACACCCGCCTCACGGATAAAGGATTCGTAGCCTTCCTGGTTAATCTTATCAACCAGGGAGCCGTCACCGGTTGCCACGATCTTTCCATCTACCATGATGTGCGTATAGTCAACATGCAGTGCATCGAGAATCCGGGTGCTGTGCGTGATAATAAGAAGCGCGCCGTTCTGGTTCTTCTGGTACTCTTCCACACCCTTAGAAACCAGACGGACTGCATCAACATCCAGACCAGAGTCTGTCTCATCGAGGATTGCCAGGCTCGGATTTAAGAGCATCAGCTGTAAAATCTCAGATTTTTTCTTCTCACCACCAGAAAAGCCCACGTTTAAGCTTCTCTGTGCATACGATTCATCCATCTGGAGAATGTCCATCGCCTTTTTGAGCTGTTTATGAAATTCCCAGATCTTTAAGTTCTTGCCAGTCTGCTGGCGCATCGCGCTCCGCAGGAAACTTTCCAACGAAAGTCCCGGTACCTCCAGCGGCTCCTGGAAGGACAGGAACATACCGGCTTTGGAACGCTTGTCCGTGGACTCATGTGTGATGTCCTCGCCCTTAAATAAGATCTGACCGCCCGTGATCTGATATCGCGGGTTTCCCATCAGGACGTTTCCGAGCGTCGATTTGCCCGCGCCGTTCGGTCCCATCAGGACATGTACCTCTCCTGCGCCGACGCTCAAATCAACGCCGTGCAGGATCTCTTTTTCTTCTATATTTGCTTTTATCTGATTTACTTCTAACACTTTTTCTGCCATAAAGCACTCCATTTCCGGGACCGGCTGAGACATTCATGCTCGGTCTGTCTGAACTGTGACAGCCGCCTCGTCACGAAAGCGGTTATCCTTCTTAGCAAACGTCCATCTCTCTGGTTCCTTTTTTCTATATTCAAGTCGAACGTCCGTGAGACTTGGCGCGTGATTCTGGTCAGCAAAGCTGACATATTCCTATCAGAATCACTGTGCATCCTCGCGGAGCGTTTATCTCAGTCGGAGACCCAACTCCCACTGAGACAAATTTGCCATTACTCACCACCTGAAGAGGTGGGAGTCTTCTCGACTGAGATAAATCTGATTGTTCAGACAGCCAGATTACCCTATGGCTATTATAGGTATTTATTTCCGGATTGTAAACCCTCATTTTTCACAAAACAAGAAAGATTCTTATTATATTATTGAGACTTTTTTTCGTTTATTATTGAGTCAGCATCATCCACCCCCAATACACAACCCCTAATCCCCACGAACTCAGAATCCCATACAGGATCACCGGACCCGCGATTGTAAATATTTTGCATCCGACACCAAATACCTGCCCTTCCGCCTTGTATTCCAGCGCCGGGGATGCAACTGAATTGGCGAATCCGGTGATCGGAACCAACACACCAGCCCCAAAAACACGCGCCAGCTTCTGGAATACATTTGCCCCTGTCAGGATAACGCTGAGCAGAATCAGTCCCAGCATCGTCCAGAGCGCCGCTGTTTTCTCCTCCATGCCTGTCTGAACCAGACAATTTGTGCTGATCTGCGCCGCCAGGCAGATCAGCCCGCCGGAAATGCCCGCCATCAACACATTTTTCCATGTACTGTGGACGGGCGTAACCGATTTGACATATGCTTCATATTGATCTTTTCTGGCTTCCATGGTTTCTCCTCTCTTCTACTGTCTTCCAATTCCATATAAGAAATAATACAGCGAACCCGCACATTTCCCCGCCGCAATCGAAAGAAGGAGATATGGCAGCCCCACTGCCAGACGCAGGCGGCGGCTCAGCACCGGCAGGGCTTTCAATGTCTCTGCCAGCGACATGACGAGGCAGCCTACAAAAATACCACAGGAAAGTCCCGCAGCCGCTAGAAGCAGCTGTCCGGAGACATTTCCAAGCATCACCAGAAATCCAGCACCAGCTCCCGTTCTGCCACCGCCTTCTGCTGCCTTCTGCCACAACTCTGCCTCCGGCATTGCCGCTGGCCACGCTATTCTCAGAAAACTCCCGGTCAGCTGTTTCACTTTCTCTGTAAATAAATCCACCACATTTCCAAACAATCCTCCCAGCGCGATAATCGTCTCATACAAGAAAATTTTCCCCTTCGACGCCGTCGCCGTCTTTCCAATCAGGCGCGGATAAACGCCGATGACCACCAGAAAGGCGTAGACTCCTGCTGCCACCGTGCTTCCCGCCGCCAGCCCCGCCAGCAAAAGCAGCGCTTCTTTAAGAAACATCGATGTCATCCTCCTTCCGCTCCTCGTTCTGAATCAGCGTTTTATTGACATTTTCCTCATACAGGCGCATTTCTACCTCCAGCGGCGTCGGATCGAGACTGAATTTCCACGAAGTAAAATGGTTAAAAAACAGCAAAATCCCCACCGGAAGCCCGATCGAATAACCGACCTCCAACAGCGTTGTTCCGTCCGACGCCTGCCCCGTCGTGATCTCATATATTTTCCTGAATACATCCAGCACGTTTGCATCATTGTTGAATGTCATGATCGCAAATGCCGCCCCGAAAAAGCAAATCAAGCAGACGAACAGCGTCTTGCACCACTGCCAGACAAGCGCCTGACGGCGCGGCGGCTGATAATGAATGACATAGTCCGTCTCCCCCAGATTCTGCACCGATGTCCCCGGAATTTCCCGTTCAATCTGCTGGATAATCTCCATGACGTTTCCAACCAGACGGCTTTCGCGCTGTTTCCCGCCGCCGCGGATCCTCTTCACGATCATCGCACGGCAGCGGCTTTCCACGCTTTTTTCACTGCAATAAACTTCTCCCAGGCTTGCAAGCGGTACATTTTTCTCATGTACCTGCGTGATCTGGCTGAGTTTCAGATAGACCGTCTGTGTCATAATGCTGCCTTCTCCGTCTGTGCCTCCGGTCTCAAAAATGCCTCCGCGCTGTCCCCGGAATGCTGTACGAAGGTTCCGTCAATGTAGACGCTGTCCCGCCCCACTGCCATCAGACAGAGACAGAGCGCTGCCACAATCAGAATCATGCATCCGACCCAGATACAGATTCCCATCTTTTTTTTCATTGTCACTTTCACATTTCCCGTCATTTTTTTCCATCCTTCCTGTGTATTCTGGAAACTCCAAAAGTTCCTGTATCCAGTAGTATGGCTGTCTTTCAATGGAGTATGCACATTCATATATTCTGAATTATGAGCCTGTCTTTTTTCTCATGTTTCTTCCAGCTTTGCGCGCATCTGCCCTAATATTTTCCGCTCGATCCGCGACACCTGTACTTGTGAAATGCCGAGCTGCGCCGCGATCTGAGTCTGTGTCTGATCATAAAAATAGTGCCGCACAATGATCTCCCGCTGCCGTCCATTGAGCATTTTCAGCAAATCTCCCAAAAGCATCCGGTCAAGCAGAACCTCATTCTCCGCTGTCTCCCCAGCAATCCGGTCCTGAAGCAGAAGACCAGTTTCTTCCCCGGCGCTGGCTGGTGCAGAGAGCGATTCAACCGGACTGTCCGCCGCCATCGATGCGGCAGCTTCCTCACAGCTCACTCCAATCTGCGCCGCCAGCTCTTCCAGCGTCGGCTCCCGCCCAAGCGCCGTGCAGAGCGCTTCCCGCGCTGCCCGGAGCCGCTGGTTTTGCTCTTTGATGGAACGACTGACCTTGATGATCCCGTCATCCCGGAGAAAACGTTTGATCTCCCCCGCAATCATCGGCACCGCATAGGTCGAAAAACGCACCTCATATGATAGGTCAAACTTATCAATCGCCTTCAACAGCCCGATACTTCCGATCTGAAATAAGTCCTCCGTCTCACACCCCCGCCCCGCAAAGCGGCGGACGATGCTCCATACAAGTCCCAGATTATCCTTTACCAGCGCCTCCCGCGCCGTCTTATCGCCCTGGTGTGCCCGTTTGATCTGCTCGATGGTTTTATCCATAGGACTCTGCCGTTTCTTTTTCTTCCTGCTCTTTATTCATATATCCCCTTCCAATTCGCTTTTTCATCGTCACACACGTTCCGCAGCCCACCTTGGACTCCACCTCGACCTCATCCATAAACGCTTCCATAAACGAAAAGCCCATCCCTGAGCGCTCGCCGGTCGTGTCTGTCGTATACATCGGCTCCATCGCCTTTTCCACATCCATGATTCCTTTTCCCTCATCCCGGACCGAAATTATCAGTTCTTCTCCCTCAATCCGCGCTTCTATGTAAATAATTCCGATTTCATCGCTATACCCATGAATCACCGCATTTGTCACCGCCTCCGAGACCGCCGTTTTCACATCCTCCAGCTCCTCCATCGTCGGATTCATCCGACTCATGAATACTGCCGCTGTGACACGGGCAAACTCCTCGTTCGATGAATGGCTGTCTATCTCCAGGTGCATCCACGTGCCATTCTTCTCTGCTTGTCTCTGTTCATTCTGTTCAAATTTTCTGTATTCTTCTGAATTTTTTATTTTTTTAAGTTTTCCTTTCACTTCCGTTTCTGATACAGATATATCATCCGCATACATATTCATCTCTCCTTTAATGTCTCCCATCCAGTGCCTCCTCTCTCGTCCGGTACGACTGCACCAAACGATACACGCCACCGATCCGCAAAATCCGGCGCATCCGCTCGCCTGCCCCGTACACCGCCACCGTGCCGCTGCTGCCCTCCATCTGCTTATACCGGTTGAGAATCACACCGATCCCGGAACTATCCATAAATTCCGTCCCCGAAAAATCAAAAATAATCCGGTTAATATAATTTTCCGCCAGAAGCAGGTCTGTTTCATATTTGAGTGTCAGGCAGTTATGATGATCTACCTCCTTCGGCAGATGAATCACCAGCGCCGAATCGATCGCTTCGTATGTAAACATATTTCGTTCCATATCAGGATTCCCCCTTTTTCGATTTTTTATGCGGCATGTTTCTGCTTCGCGCGAGTGCGCATCATTGGCACGTTAGTGCCTTTTTGTGTAATAGGGAATTCCAAGGAATTTCCTATTACACAAAAAAGCACCGTAAAGTTTTTATCTTTACAGTGCTTTTCTTCTTAATTATCTGCCGTATTATATTTGTACTTACTGCGCCGCTTGCGTCTCCGCTCCGCTGCCTGCTGCCGTTTCATCCGCCGCAGTCTCTCCCTGACTGATGATGGACTGACCTGGAACTGCAGCCTGCTGGTTATCCGGCGCAAGCTCGGCGAGCTGCTGTCTTGCCTTGTCCGCCTGCTCGGAATCCGCATACTGGGTCACAATCTGCGTAAACATTTCGACCGCCTTGTCTGTCTCGCCCTGTGCCCGGTAAATCATACCCATGCTGAAGATAACCTTCGGGTTTGCCGGACGGATCGCCAGACAGGTCTGGTAATCTGCCAGTGCTTCCTGCATACGACCTGCCGACCACATCGTGTATGCCAGATCTTCCAGCGTCTGGTAGCCGTTTGTCTCGATGTCCTGCTTTACCCCGTTGGCAATGGAAACGACCGTCTCGTCCGTAAATAACGACGGATCAAAGCCCTCATAATAGGTAACCGCCTCTGCCAGGTTATTGTTGCGGTATGCCTGCAGCATTTTGACGAGCTTCGCATACTGGTTCAGAACGCTGTCATTGCTGTTGAGCATCGTATCCAGCTTGTTCTCCGCCTCTTCTTTGTCCTTTTTCGAGGTCTCAATGCTCTCATTTAAACTGTCAATCTCTTCATTTTTCTGATTGAGCTGCTCGTTGTACTGGAGCATTTCCTGCGTATGTGCATTATTTGCCTGCTTAATCTTGGCTGGCATCACCAGGAAAAAGATAACTGCCGCGCCCAAAAGCAGTCCAGCGCCGATATTGAGCACCGACTGCAGTCCCGTATTCTCCTTGTACGTCGGCGGCATAATAACATCATCATCCTGCATCTGGCGGTGGGAAAATGCGTTTTTCAGCTTTCTCCGCTCGATATCCGCCTTGCCGGTATGTTCCTTAACAATCTCCATATACCAGTTCGCCTTGGGATTGTTTTTATCAATCTTGAGTACCTTATACAGGGATTTGCCCGCTTTCGTATAATCCTCATGACTAATATGCAAAAGAGCCAATAGAAGATGCGCTTTTACAAATCTCGGATTAGCTTCTACAACTCTTGTAAGCTGTAAGGTCGCCAGATCGTCGCTTCCGGTCTGCGCCTGCAAAAGCGCCTGATTATATTTCTGAATCGTCGCGCTCGCCTGATCCAGACGATCCTGTTTGCGCTGAATCTGGTCTAAATAATAATCAGCCCGGTTATCCTGTTCCTTAAAGTTCATGCTGATAACCCACTGCACCAGCGCCTCCGACACCTCACCCATCTCATAATAGATAAGTCCGAGAAGATTTCTGGCATCAATATGATACTTGTTCAGGTTCAGGCATTTTTTCAGATACTCGACCGCCCCTGTTAAATCCCGTCTCTTTGCCCGTTCCAGCCCGGCATTGTAAAAGCTGTTGGAAATCAGGCGAATTTTTCTTGTTCGATCCATCATGTCCGCCTATTCCTTCATATGTTTTAAAAGTTCCATCATAATATCCGACATATCTGTCAGGTCACTCTTCACGATCGCCTCGCCGACCTCCTCGACCTCCAGACTCGGTTTAAAATGTTCGATTTCTTCCTCGAAATTGATTGTCATTCCTTCGCCACTCATGTTTTTCCTCCAGAGTTTCTTCCTTTTATTACATGAATATACATTCCCGCTAATCTTACACCATTCTGACGGTGCTGTCAAATCCAGTTCGGGAAATCTTTTTCTCCAGCTCTCCGATTAAATACAGAGAACCCACACAGAAGCAGGTATCCTCCGGACGTTTTTCCTGAACCAGTGTCTGATAAGCTGTTTTTACATCTGGTATACTTTGAACCTCACAGCCTTCTGCCACCCGGTGTGCTGCTTTTTCCATCGCCTCCATCGGAAGTGCCCGCGATGTATATAAATGAGTCAGCACCAATCGATCCGGCTTCAGTTTCCGCATCAGTGTTTCCAGCATCGATTCATAATTTTTATCTGAAACGGCTGCAAACAGCAGAAAAATCCGACCATCTTTCCCTGACTCTTCTCTTCTGCGCGCTGCCACCTCTGCCGCCGCGCCCGCAAACGCACGGATTCCGCCCTCATTGTGAGCGCCATCCAGATAAACTCCGTCCTGGATCTCCTCCATGCGTCCGCGCCATACCGCATTCCGGATGCCCGCTGCCGCTGTCTCCCCGTCCACTGCAAGAAGCAGCGCCGCCTGGTAAGCGATGCAGGCGTTAACTGCCTGATATTCCGCTTCGAAAGGAATAAACAGACGCTGGCTTTTCTCTTTTATCATCAGAATCATCCCGCCATGTTCCCGCCGAAGATCCGTATACACTGCCGGGCTGATCGGATATGCCGGACAGGAAAGTTCCGCCGCCCGATTTCTGATAACAGCCGAAGCCGCCGCATCCGTATCATCGTACACCACCGGCATATTTTTTTTCAGGATTCCCGCCTTTTCGCCCGCGATCTGTGTCACCGTGCCGCCCAGGTATTCCATATGGTCAAGGCTGATCGAAGTGATAACCGTAAGCGCTGGATGCTCGATGCAGTTCGTTGCATCCAGCCGTCCGCCAAGCCCCGTTTCCAGAATCACATACTCCGGCTTTTTCCGGCGCACCATCCACATGAACATCAAAAACAGATATTCAAAATACGTCGGATGCCCCAGTCCTTCCTGCTCAAAATGAACATATGATGCCTTAACCGCCTCAAACGCCTCCAGGAACAGTGCATCGTCTGCTTCCTGTCCATCAAAAGAAAAACGCTCCGTCACGCGCACCAGATGAGGAGACGTAAACCGCGCCGTCCGCTTCCCGGCTTTCTGCAAAACCGCATCGAGAAACGAGCAGACCGACCCTTTTCCATTTGTTCCGGCCACATGTACGATTCTTTCCTCCTGCGGCAATGCATTCAGGTATGAAAGCATCCTGCGAAGCCCCTCCGCCGTATGTTTTTCACTGGTAAATTTCGGTATCTCATTCAGATATGCATCTGCCGCTTCTACCGTCCATTCTTCTTGTCTCATGGCATGAAATATCCTTTCCTGGAAAACGGAAGCGGCAGTACGAACTCTGCCGTCTGCCGCCTTGTCTTTTGTATGTTATTATTTTATATCATTTGCGGAGATCGTGCAAGTGGTTATATGGAATAAAGGCTGTACCTTCTTGTGTAATAGTAACTGTTCACAGGCAATGGAGAATTCCAAGGTATTTCCTATTATGCAAGAAACCCCTCTTGATAATCAAGAGGGGCTCCACTCATCAGCTCCCTGCCGGACTTGAACCGGCGACCTACGCATTACGAATGCGTCGCTCTACCAGCTGAGCCAAGGAAGCATTTTAATTTGAAAAATGCTCTGGAAAACCCAAAGCAACTTTCGATGACCTGTCCGGGAATCGAACCCGGGTTTACGCCGTGAGAGGGCGTCGTCTTGACCGCTTGACCAACAGGCCGTATGTTTTATAATAGAATCGAGGCGACGTGATTCGAACACGCGACCTCTGCGTCCCGAACGCAGCGCTCTACCAAACTGAGCCACGCCTCGATTACATGACGTAGTATAATATAAATCCAGGAGAATGTCAACACTTTTTTTGAAGAATTTTTAAAAATATTTATTATGTTTAATATTTCGCTATAGTTGCTTGTGTTTGCTCAATTCAATAAATTTATATTTACTTCATCAGCTTCTGAATCGTCTTGCACAGCTCCTCAACCGCTTCTTCCCCATTTCCCGCCTCTATATCATCGACCACACAGGTTTTTATATGGTTGGACAGCAGGACTTTGGAAAAACTGTTCAGCGCCGCCTGAACCGCTGATACCTGGTTTAATATATCGACGCAATATCGCTCGTCTTCCACCATCGCCTTCACACCGCGCACCTGTCCCTCGATCCGGTTTAAACGTTTCAGCAGATCTTTTTCTTCGGTCAGGTTTCTGTGTTTGTGGCGTTCCGTCTCTCCTCCCTGACAGACCTGCGCTTGTGATTCACATTTACAACAGCCCATGCTTTTCTCCTATCTTTTATCAAAATGCTGCGAAATGGCATATTAATTCCACCATTTCGCAGCTTTTTTCATCCTACTGAATCGAGTCCACCTTATAATCCTGTGCCTCAACCGCCTCTTTCAACGTATCGTCCGCCACATCCGCACTCATGCTTACGATCGCGGTTCCTTTCTCATGGCTGACCTCTGCGCTCTCCACGCCTGCCAGTGCCTCCAACGCCTTCTTTACGCGTGCCTCACAGTGTCCACACATCATTCCTTCGATATTCATTGTCTTTGTCATCGTTATCCCCTCCATATTTATATTATTTTTTTGATTCTCACTTTTTTGCATTTCTTTTGAAACAGTTTCATTTCCATTTGCTGTTTGCCCAATTGACCGGGTGTCTTCTGCCCCCATCCTAACTGCACCTGCGTTTTCTGCCTTTTCTCCACCTTTATTAGCAGCCTTCTCAGCCCTCTTCCGCATCGGATGATCCTTCGATGCATCGTGCATCTTAAACAGATTCAGCCGCAGCGCGTTCGTCACTACGCAGAAGCTGGATAAGCTCATCGCTGCAGCGCCGAACATCGGATTTAATTTCCATCCAAAGATAGGATACCACAAACCAGCTGCAAGTGGAATACCCACAACATTGTAAAAGAATGCCCAGAACAGGTTTTCGTGAATATTTCGAAGCGTCGCACGGCTTAGACGGATTGCCGCCGGAACATCACTCAAACGACTCTTCATCAGCACCACATCCGCGGCATCAATCGCGATATCTGTACCGGCTCCGATCGCAATACCTATATCGGCACGCGTGAGCGCCGGGGCATCATTGATACCATCACCGACCATTGCCACCCTGCCCTGTTCTTTCAGGCTGCGGATGACACTCTCTTTCCCATCAGGAAGTACTCCGGCAATGACTTCATCCACACCAGCCTGTGCCCCAATCGCACGGGCGGTCCGCTCATTATCTCCGGTCAGCATGACCACACGGATTCCCATGTTCTGCAGTTCCTTGACCGCCTGCGGGCTGTCTTCCTTGATGACATCTGCCACAGCAATCATACCAGCCAGACGACCATTTTTCATAAAGCACAGCGGTGTCTTGCCTTCCGCTGCCAGGCGCTCAAAGGATGCCTGTTCCTGTGCGGACACCGTCGTATGTCCGCTGATATAGGAAAAGCTTCCGCCTGCCAATGAAGCGCCGTCTAACGTACCGGAAAGTCCATTACCCGGCAGCGCCTGGAAATCAGCCGCCTCCGGCGCATCCACCTGCTGTTCTTTTGCATAGAGAAGAACAGCTTTCGCCAATGGGTGCTCACTCTTCTTTTCCAGGGAAAGCGCCAGGCTTACCAGCTCCTTCTCAGTCACACCTCCGGACGGGATGACGTCGGTCACACGCGGCTCGCCGCTGGTGATCGTACCCGTCTTATCAAGCGCTACAATGTCCATTTTTCCGGTTTCTTCCAGTGAAACAGCTGTCTTGAACAAGATTCCGTTTTTCGCGCCCATGCCGTTGCCGACCATAATCGCAACTGGTGTAGCCAGTCCCAGTGCACACGGGCAGCTGATAACCAGTACGGAAATACCTCGCGCCAATGCGAATCCAAACGTCTGTCCTGCCAGCAGCCAGACAATCGTTGTCACCACTGCGATCGTGATAACCGCCGGGACAAACACGCCGGAAACCCGGTCTGCAATCTTGGCGATCGGCGCTTTCGTCGCCGCCGCGTCGCTGACCATGCGGATGATCTGCGACAGGGAGGTATCTTCACCGACTCTGGTCGCCTCACAGCGCAGATAACCAGACTGGTTGACCGTTGCCGCCGAAACCGGGTCACCCTGTGCCTTATCCACCGGAATACTCTCGCCGGTCAGTGCTGCCTCGTTGACCGCGCTTGCTCCTTCCAGGACCACGCCGTCCACCGGGATATTTTCACCTGGGCGTACAACAAATACATCACCCTTCTTTACCTCTTCAATCGGAACCTTTGTTTCCACTCCATCCCGGATGATAACAGCTGTCTTCGGTGCCAGTTTCATCAGTCCCTTTAAGGCATCCGTCGTTTTTCCCTTGGAACGCGCCTCCAGCATTTTTCCGACTGTGATCAGCGCCAGAATCATTGCCGCCGACTCAAAGTAAAATTCATGCATGTAGGACATGACTGCCGTGTCGTTGCCCTTTAACTGTGCGTCCGTCATCGCAAACAACGCATATGTGCTGTAAATAAACGACGCGCCAGAACCAAGTGCTACCAGCGTGTCCATGTTCGGGGCGCGGTGTAAAAGTCCCTTGAAACCACTGATAAAGAATTTCTGGTTAATCACCATGATAATTCCGGCCAAAAGGAGCTGTAAAAGTCCTATCGCCACATGGTTGCCATCCATAAAGTGCGGCAACGGCCAGCCCCACATCATATGTCCCATCGACATATACATAAGGACTGCTAAGAATCCCAGCGATGCGATCAGACGGTGTTTTAAAACCGGCGTCTCCCGATCTTTTAAGGCGTCCTCTGCCTCCGACGCGCTCTGCGCCTGCGCTGCAGTGCCCTGTCCTTTCAGGGATGCGCCATATCCGGCATCTTCCACTGCATGAATCACGGTCTCCGGCGGCACATCGCCCTCGACGCCCATCGAATTTGTCAGCAGGCTGACCGAGCATGCCGTGACACCCGGCACTTTCGATACTGCCTTTTCAACCCGGCTGCTGCATGCCGCGCAGCTCATGCCGGTTACTGTATATTGCTTCATGGTCTCCTCCTATCTCTTAACTGTCCTTATAATATACCCCCACAGGGTATATGTCAACCCCAATTTCATTTATAATCTGTAACGGTTCAGTACCTTCACAGTCACGCGCAAAAAGACCCTGTCCGGAGAATTTCCCCGTACAGAGTCTTTTATACATTCGCATCCATGCCGCCCTTTGGCGGGCATAGGCATTATTCCATTTTTATCTGTGCATCATCCAAACAGCACGCCCAGCACGCCGTAGGACAGAATCGACATAATCACCGTCGCCAGCGCGATACCGACTAAAATCGCGCCAAATGCCTTGCCAAATTTCATATGGAGCAGGGATGCCACCAGTGCGCCTGTCCATGCGCCGGTTCCCGGAAGCGGGATGCCGACAAAGAGCATCAGCCCCCAGAACTCATATTTCTCGATCTGCCCTTTTTTGCTCATCGCTTTGCGTTCCAGCCAGAGCGCAATACCACGGAAACACGGAACCCTCTTCATCCACTCCAGCACATGGCGGATCAGAAGCAGGATAAACGGGATCGGCAGGATATTTCCCACGATACAGATCGGGATCGCCCGCAGGATCGGCACGTTTAAGAGTGCCGGTGACGCAGCCAGAAGCCCGCCTCGAAGTTCCAGAATCGGAATCATCGAGATAATGAAGATAATTGCCTCCTTCGATATGACTCCGGATAAATTAGCTGTAAACCATTGTACCAGTGAATCCATAAATTATGCCTGCTCCCCGCTGTTATTTTCATTCTGTGCCGCAGTATCGGTGGTGTTCTCCGAAACAGCGTCCGAAGCATCCGCGAAATCCGCGTCTGGACCAGCTGCGCCTTCTGTTTCTGCGTTGTCAACCGCCTTATCTGCTGCAGTTTCATCCTTCTCTTCAAAGATAGTCTCCTGCATCTCCTCCGGTTCTTCCGGCTCATGCACATCTGCAGATGTCGTCGAATCCATCGGCGCACCGCACCGGCTGCAGAATGCCGCATTTTTCTCCACCTTTGCGCCGCACTCCGCGCAGACTCTTGTGCCCTCTAACTCGGCAATCTCATCCTCCAGGGACGCGATCTTCACAAGCCCAGCCTGGATAGTATGGAACTCATCTGCGAATTTCCCTTCCAACTCGCCCTCATGTCTGTCATAGTATGCTTTTCCCAGTGTGATATATGCCTTATTAATCTTATCTTTCTCGGCGGACAACTTCGATTTCAGCTGTAATACGCCTGTAATGTCCTTTACCCGGTTCGCAGCTTCCTTGCTCTTATCGCTGATCACCTTTCCAAGTTCATCGAAAAATGCCATATTTCTTCCTCCTCTGCGGGATATGTACGCCTCAAATTTTGTTCTGCCTGATGGGACGGCGCATCGCTGTTCTAAATCCAAAGGCAGGTTCATGCAAAACCAAAGCGTCTGATATTTTCTCATAACGATTCAGCCGGTTTTTGCATCAAATACATAAACCGGCTGAACCGCTACGTTTCCCTTTATTTTAGCCCCTACGGGGGAGAAAGTCAATCTTTTGCATCCCTGAATCAACTCCAGGCAGCTTTTTTAATACGCAAACACCCGGTTCAGCCGCATCAATTCCGGTGTCAGGCCAAAGGTCGATTTCACAAACTCCGGAACCTTGCCATAGCGGAACGAGCGCTGGTAGATGCCATACTGACCCGATTCATCCATTTCATAGTCCGCCGCATATTCCCCATCATACAGGACATTCTGACCGGCATCCACCGTATATGTCTGACCTATCTCATTTTCCTCCATTGAATTTACCGAATCCCTCAAATCATCCTCTGAAACTGCCCCTGTGTTCTCTGTACTGGACACATATACTGCAATATTGATCCCCTGATATACCTCCGCCATTTGATTGATCTGCACCATATCATCCGAAGCGGAGTTTGCAAGAATTTCTGCAATCTGTTCCGGATCTGTAATCGTTACCTCGCGTCTGCTGTTATTCTGAAGATACTCCCGCTGGCGTTTTCCAAGCTCTGTATCTGCCGGTGCCAGCTGATCCTCCGGAATCTTGCCGCCCTGATACTGAAGCACGATTTTTTCTGTATTTTCCGGAGTCACCTTGCTGCCGACCTCGGTGCCACACTGTTTCAGAATCGCGATCGTCTCCTGGAAGGACGGATAAATCGGGTAATAATCAAACTGGTTAAATGTGTCATAATAGCCGCCATTTTTACGAATCACATCAATCATCGCCTGCATCTCATTTGTCTTAAACTGAATCTCCGCGATCGGCATCTCCTCCCGGCGCATATCCGGCGTCAGAGCCATCAGCTCTTTCTGGTATGCAGCAAGAAGTGCCGCTTTCGTCTGCTCATCCGGAAGCTTCACATGGCTGCAGTCCTCTTCCTCTTTGTAATTGATGCCTGCGGCATCGTCTGCCTGTAGGGACAGCACCGGGTACATTCCCAGTTTATAGCTCTGATTTTCATAAATGGAATCTAGCTGTTCCCGCAGCTCCGTTACATTGATCGTGCGGTAATTACGGTAAACGGTTTTTCCATTGTTCAGATGCCAGGACAGCACGATCGAATCATAGCGTGAATCCAGATCCGTCTCACTCATCCAATCCTGTCCGCCGTTCAAATGCTTCCGCTGTCTGGAAGCTGTCTCGATGCCCTGCGCGCCAATTTCCCGCAGGACACGGATTCCATCCTCATCCGAGATCTGCATTTTATCTGCTACATCTCCCTGGGACGCCCATTCCATTCCAACACTGTAGCCATCCCTATACATTCTCGGAGTCACATGGTAAGCCCCTACCGCATTGTTGTCCAGCGCATCACAGTAAATACCCGCGTATGCAACCTTGTCAGCATCCGGCAGATAGCTGTCATATCCTGCCACATCCAGGCGGAACCCTAAGAAAATGGCTGCCACTGCCACCGCACTGATGACAAGCTGTCTCTTATGCGCAAACAAGCTCTTAAAATCGAAATGATAGATAATTTCGATCAGGCAGCTGGTGATGAGCAGTCCGCAGATCAAGCCAAACACGGTCCAGATATCATCATTCAGGATTGACCGGAAAATCATTCCGGAAAACAGCGTGATCGGCACAACCAGAAGGAAACGGATCACCGGCTCACTTACCTTAAATGCCATCGCTCTTCCAGCCGCCTCAGACGGGCGTTTCCGGTACAGGAACATTCCCAGACCAAAGAGCAGGGCTGCCACTGCCAATGCAATGACTGCCATCCGGGTGGGATGATCCGAACCAGTTGCCGTGCCGTACCAGAAAACCGGTGAGGTCCGCTCGCACCAGCGCAGCAGGAAATTGCCATTGTCATAAAACGTCATGAAGTATTCGGAAAAATACGTCGATACCACTGCAGCCACACCCGGCCCCCAGCTAAAAAGCACGCCGGTTCCCAGTAAACCCACGATCAGATTGCCTGTCAGAATCACTGCCAGCACAACCGTCATGTACACCAGTGTAAAAAAGCACATATGCTGTACATACCCAATCAGCAGGGTTCCCCATGAAAATGGTGCGCCCTTTACCTGCAGCATCACTCCTGCCGCCAGCAGAAATACCAGATACGGGACTGCCAGATACAGGATACCGTCCAGGCAGGTCACAGTATAAAGCATTTCACGGCTGATCGGAAGGCTGTGAAAAAAATCCGTTTTCTTTTTCGAATGGAGGTACGAAAAACCGGACGCTGCCAGCACCACTGCCGCCACAATCAGGATAAATACCAGCATTGCATTCTGGATCGAATACATATTCAGCATCTCATTGGTCAGCTTTAATTTTGCTTCTGCTAACGCCGCTTCGACGCTCAGATCTTTAGACAAGTTATCCGGACGCAGCATTATGCTGGTTTCCAGCGCTGTCAGGACCGGAAACAGAAAAAAGCACAAAAGTGCGGTAAGCGCCACGCTCCAGAGACGCTGCTTCGTATTTTCTCTCATATATTTAAAAAACAAGCCTTTTGATGTCATAACCAGCCACCTCCGTTTCACTGATAAAGATCTCTTCCAGGGAAAGCGGTATCATTTCAAAAAACACCGGATGATACGCCTGTAAAATTGTCTGAATCTCTTCCCGTTTTCCGCGCACGGTAAGCGTCAGGAGACTTCCCCTCTGTTCCGTCTTTATAATATCGATTCCCTGCAAATCGCTGCTCCCCACTCCCGCCGGAAGCACACACTGAATCTTGTGAATATTTAACTTCATATCGTCCAGATCCTTTGAGAGAAGCATTCCTCCCTTGTGAAGCAGACCTACATGGTCGCAGATATCTTCCAGCTCCCGCAGATTATGGGAGGCGATGACCGGCGTGAGGTTCCGCTCCTCGATATCATTGGCAAAAAGACTCTTGACCGTCTGCCGCATGACCGGATCCAGCCCGTCAAACGTCTCGTCGCAGAACAGATAATCGGTTCCCGCGCAAATGCCCAGCAGCACAGCGAGCTGTTTTTTCATACCCTTCGAAAAGGTCTGCACCTTCCGCCGGCTTTCCAGTTCAAAATTCTTTAGCAGTTTATCAAACCGGGCTGCATCAAACTTCGGATAAATTCCCTGATAAAACACCTTCATATCTTCCGCCGTTCCATTGCTTAAGAAATACGGCTCATCCGGGATATAAAAGCACCGTGCCTTTACCTTTGTATTCTCAAATACCGTCTCATCATCAACCGTAACGCTTCCTTCGTCCGGCTTTAAAATACCGGCTGCCATCCGCAAAAAAGTACTTTTTCCGGCGCCGTTGGTTCCAATCAGACCAAAGACACTTCCATTGTGAATCTCCGCATGGATATGATCGACTGCCACTGTATCATAAAAACGCTTCGTCAGATTCTCAGCCTTTATCATTCCTGTTTCCTCCTTCCTCACTTCCATAGCTCTGGATGACCTGCTCCTGGAACTCCAGCATCGTGATGCCGGTTCCTTTTGCATCCCGGATCAGAAGTTCCAGCTGATCCCAGATCTCCTGCCGCTTCCTCTCCCGGATCTGCCGGTTATCCGCCACAAAACTGCCCCTGCCCTTAACCGAATAAATATATCCCTGGCGTTCCAGCTCTGCGTACGCCCGCTGGATCGTATTCGGATTCATCGACAGCTCCGTTGCCAGACTCCGCACGGATGGAAGCTGACTGTCCTGCTCCAAAATCCCCCGGACCATCAGATCCGACAGCTTCTCAACAATCTGCTCATAGAGAGGTCGTCGATCTTTATAATCAATCAGAATCATGCTCACATTCTCCTTTCCTCCATTCTGCCCTGTGTCAAAAATCATAAGTGTATTAGTTCATTTAATATAGTTATAGTATACAAAAAGGGCAGTCGATTGTCAACCGACTGCCCTCTTACGATTTTCTTAACAACCTTTTTGGTTATATCCGAATAGAAACAAACTTCTGCAATCAAAGATTGATTACTGAGCCTGTGTCTCCTCAGCTGCCTCAGTCTCTTCTGTTTCAGCCTCAGTCTCCTCAGCTGCCTCAGTCTCTTCCTCAGATGCCTCTTCGGTCTCTTCCTCGGAAACTTCCTCAGTCTCTTCTGTTTCAGCCTCAGTCTCCTCAACTGCCTCAGTCTCTTCTGCTGCTACAGTCTCCTCTGCTGCTGCAGTTGTCTCCTCTGCTTTGCTGCCGCAAGCGGTCAGAGCAGATGCTGCTACCATTGCACTCATAACTAAGATTGCTGCTGTTTTTGTAAGATTCTTTCTCATAATTATTCTCTCCTCTTTAAAACATACGATTTATGTTTTCTTGTACCTCATCGGTACAGGACTTATAATAAAAACAAATTATGTCCAAAATATGAACAGATAATTAACATTCACTAAATAAATCCCATATTTCTTACAAAAAACAAAAGGTTTCGTAAGAAAAATCCTTGTTTCTGTTGGTTTTACATCATTTTTTTAAGTCTTTAAATCTTAATATATATGCGGCAGTTTTCTCGTTTCAATGCTGCTTTTTCCCAGTTTCCAGCTTATTTTTATTCTTTTTTCATTTCTTTATGAACAATTTTCTCGATTTTGTGTTTACGATTTGTTCACAATTTAGCCAAATTTGCACGGTTGAAACCGGACTGAAATTCCGTCATATATTTCCGGTAGCGAAGCGGCAGGCACGTTCGCTGGCAGGCTGGATTTTCCCGCTCCTTAATTCCTATCTGATGAAAAAAAGTACTCCAGAGCGCCGCATATTCGCTCTGATCGGTTTTCCCGGAAAGCGCCTGCAGGGGTTCTGTCTCAGCCCCGCGCATCATATACCACCGCCCCTTTCCTGTCCAGACTCCCGCTTCCTGATGATTTTTATCATAGATAATAAATGGTTCCGATGGCAGGCGATCCGTAAAATACGGCATCAGCAATGCCGTCACCCGGTTTTTCGGACCAATCTCAGAAAACAGTACCTGATCGGAATATTCCGCAAACCGCATAAATTCTATCTGCAAATGCGCTTCATTGGCAACCGCGCGGTTGATCTGAAAGACTGTCTGCACCGCCGGTATCTGTAAATTGTCCGTGATACGTCTCCCTGCTGCCCCTGCGCCAAATCCACAGACCAGAAACCGGTAGACCGCCTCTGCCCGATCATCCCGTTCACTCAGTGCCGTGCGGTAAATCCAGCTGTACGCCAGTTCTGACAGGGATCGGCGCACCGAGCGCACGACTTTCTGCGCCTTGAGCTGATCCACCGCCACCTCCCGGTACTCCGAAAACAGGCTGTAATTATATTCGCCCTGTACTTCCAGCCGCACGTTCTCATGCCCCAAGCGGCTGCTCCAGGCATCATATACTCCTGTGAATATGCCTTCCGGACTGTCTTCACATACAAATACAACCATTTTTCTCTCCTCCGTCCGTTTCATACCTGCGCCATATGAAAATCATCAAACAACGACATCTGGCGGTACAGCCCGCTCTGTGACAGCTGCCACTGCTTCCGCTTTTCTTCACTGACTAGCTGTGCCGCGATCGCATCCTCATGGATCTGCACCGGGTACATCATCCGCCCTGAACAGGTAATGAAGTATACCGCCCGCTTCAACACAACTCCCATCTTTTTCAAATCTTCAAACCGAAGCGCCGTCTGCTTTCTCGCAGCGACAATCCGCATCGCAGACTTTACCCCGATGCCCGGAACCCGCAGAAGCGTCTCATACGGTGCCCGGTTTACCTCCACCGGGAACTCTCCCAGGTTCTGCAGCGCCCAGTCGCACTTCGGATCCAGAAACACATTAAAATTAGGGTGTTTTTCACTCAGAAGTTCCGACGCCCGGAAGCCATAGTAGCGCATCAGCCAGTCCGCCTGGTACAGACGGTGTTCTCGCAGAAGCGGCGGTCCGTCCGGAAGATCCGGAAGCAGGCTGTCCTCATTCACCTTGATAAACGCCGAATAAAAGACCCTCTTTAATCCAAAATTCCGATACAGCGCTTCCGCGACTGCAACCATCTGATAATCACTCTCCGGAGTCGCCCCGACAATGAGCTGCGTGCTCTGACCGCCGGGGACGAAATAATTCTTGCTGTTTGAGATATTTCCCAGTCCGAAACTGCCATAGATCGAGTGTCCCGGGATGACACGGGGGATCTCCGGTGTATGTGTCCTTCCAACCCTTTCATCCGTTCCCCCTGGCTCTTTCGACCTCATAAATCCTTTTACCTTGTCTCCATTCCGCCCCCAATCCATCTTTGTCTCTGTCTGATTCAGACTCAGAATTCCCTTGTCAGCCTCCAGACATTCCTTTTCCCCTTTTCCTATCGCTTTACCACCAATTCCATATCTCCCGTCTCCCGGAATCTGAATTTCTCCGCGCTCTTTCTGCGGAAGCCATGCCCCTCTGCTCTCCAGACGCCCTTCCTGCTCCAGCTGTCTCGCGATCCCAGTCTGGATCTGGCGCATCGGGCGCAGTATCTTGTCCCGCGTCTTTCCCGGTGCCAGGCGCGCCAGACCATCAGCCGTCGGAAGCTCCAGATTCACACTCATCCGATCCGCCAGAAAGCCCACTCTCTCAATCAGCTCCGGATCTGCCCCCGGAATTGCTTTCACATGGATGTAACCGTTAAATCGATGGACCCGCCGAAGCCGGTACAAGGTCTGATACAGCAGTTCCATCGTGTGATCCGGTGTCTCCAGCACACCGGAACTTAAAAACAATCCTTCTATATAGTTGCGCCGGTAAAATTCCATCGTCAGACGGCAGACCTCCTCTGGCGTAAAGGAGGTACGGACCGTGTCATTGCTCCGACGATTGACACAGTAATGACAGTCATAGATGCACTGGTTCGTAAATAAAATTTTCAGCAGGGAGATACAGCGCCCATCCGAGGCAAAACTGTGACAGATGCCGTCCACCCGGCTGTTTCCAAGAAAGCCTTCCTTTCCCTTTCTACCCACGCCGCTGGATGTGCAGGCGGCGTCATACTTCGCCGCATCCGATAAAATTCTTAACTTTTCTTCGATTGAAAGATTTTCCTGTATCAGCATGAGGTTCTGCCTCCTCCCGTCCTACCGAACATTAGTTCTGGATTTATCATACCATACTCCCTTTTTAAATGCAAGCTTTTTCGAACATACATTCTGTCATTATTCCCATATGTGTTACTGTTCACGCATGCCCAGTAACAGGATTTTGCCGATGCTTCGCATTCCAAATCAGCAAAATCTGCAGCCAGAACTATATCCGAACCTTGCCAATCTCCGCCTTTAAATTTTCTCTTAAAATATAATTTCGATAACACATGACAATATTTCTGATTGTTTTCCTCGCAAGCCGCGTTTATAATAAAGAAAGATTGAAGGTATAGAATGAATTATTCTTATAGGTAGGATGAAGGAGGAGTTTACAATGGCTATTTTAGTTACTGGAGGCGCCGGTTACATCGGCAGTCATACCTGCATCGAACTTTTAAACGCCGGATATGAGGTCGTTGTCATGGACAACCTTTACAATGCCAGTGAGGAAGCGCTGCGCCGCGTGGAGAAAATCACCGGCAAGCATGTAACCTTTTACAAGGCAGATATGCTGGATCGCGAGGCAGTCAATGAGATTTTTGAAAAAGAATCCATCGATTCGGTCATTCATTTTGCAGGCTTAAAGGCAGTCGGGGAATCCGTTGCGAAGCCACTGGAATATTACCACAACAATATCACCGGAACCCTGATTCTCTGCGACGTAATGCGCAATCATGGCGTCAAGAAAATCATTTTCAGCTCCTCCGCTACCGTATACGGAGATCCGGCATTCGTCCCGATCACCGAAGAATGCCCGAAAGGCAAAATCACAAACCCTTACGGTCAGACAAAGGGAATGCTTGAACAGATTTTAACTGACCTGCACGTGGCAGATCCGGAATGGAATGTCGTTCTGCTCCGCTACTTCAACCCAATCGGTGCACACAAGAGCGGTCTGATCGGCGAGGATCCGAAGGGAATCCCGAACAACCTGGTTCCTTATATCGCACAGGTTGCTGTCGGCAAGCTGAAATGTCTCGGTGTCTTCGGCAATGATTACCCGACTCCAGACGGAACCGGTGTGCGCGATTACATCCACGTAGTTGACCTTGCAGTCGGTCATGTAAAAGCACTTCAGAAATTTAACGATAAGCCAGACGTATATATCTACAACCTCGGCACCGGCAAAGGCTACAGCGTACTCGATGTTGTCAAGGCTTACGAAAAAGCCTGCGGCAAAACAATTCCTTATGAAATCAAGCCACGCCGCGCCGGCGATATCGCAACCTGCTACTCCGATGCTACCAAAGCGAAAAATGAACTCGGCTGGGAAGCTCAGTACGGCATTGAGGAGATGTGCGCTGACTCCTGGAAATGGCAGTCGATGAACCCGAACGGATATCGGGACTCTGAGGACTAAGAGATGAAAAAGAATGTGCTTGGCACATTCTCGCGCCGAGCGCGGTCGCTTGCGACATGTTTCTGCTTCGCGCGAGTGCGCATCATTGGCACGTTAGTGCCTTTTTGTGTAATAGGGAATTCCAGGAAATTTCCTATTACATGACAAAAGCGGCTGACAGATGTCCATCCTAACATCTGCCAGCCGCTTTTTCTGTTCTTTATTTGTGTTCCGCAAATCCCCGCCGCATTTTTTCCAGCGCCCGCTTCTCGATCCGGCTCACATAAGAACGCGAAATCCCAAGTCTGGCGGCAATCTCCCGCTGCGTCTGTTCCTTTCCGCCAAACAGCCCGTACCGGCTGCGTAAGACGATTTTCTCTGTTTCTTTTAAACACGCTTCATAGGCGCGGTAAAGCTGTTCAATTTCCTGCTTTAAAATAATGGTTTCCAGAACTTCTTTTCCTTCTGCCTCCAGCACATCCATCCGGCTGACGGTTTCTCCGTCTTTATCTACCCCGATCGGGTCATATAACGAGATATCCTTTGCATATTTTTTACCAGCACGGAAGGTCATCAGAATCTCATTCTCGATACATTTCGCCGCATATGTCGCCAACCGCGATCCCCGCTCCGGATGAAACGTATTGACCGCTTTAATGAGCCCGATGGTGCCAATCGACAGGAGATCTTCCATTTCATAATCTGTACCCTGATATTTTCTGGTCACATGCGCCACCAGCCGTAAATTTCGCTCTATCAGAGTATTGCGTGCCTCATGGTCTCCCTCTTTCATGCGTTCCAGACAGGACCGTTCCTCTCCAGGTGTCAAAGGCTTTGGAAATGTATGCAAAGAAAAAGCCACCCTGAAGCTTACTTACTGATAGTTTATGCTTCGGCGGCTTTTCCAGTGCACCACTTGCTTTTCCGATTTTAGAAAGGGATCTAAAAATCATACCATCCAGCCGGTTATTAATCCGTTGCGTCTAAAAATATTGATACCTCTTTCTCTTCGCCACCAAAAAGATAACTGACACCGTCACGGACATACACTCCGCCACGATAATTGCGCCCCAGATTCCGTTCAGGCCCAGGAGCAGCGGCAGAATGATAACCGATGCACTTTCAAACACAAGAGTACGCAAAAAAGCTATCAGCGCCGAGGTCAGTCCATCTCCCAGCGCCGTAAAAAAGGCGGAACTGAAAATGGAGAAACCGCAGAATAAGAACGAAACCGCATAAATGGAATACGCATGTACCGTCATGTCCAGAAGCCCGGCATCATATCCTACGAAAATAGCTGCCAACGGTGCCGCCATCACCTCGGACAGCAGCAGCATGCTCAGAGACGCCGCCGCGATCAGAACCACACTGCGCTTTAGCAGGTTATTTAGCTCCTTTTTATTTCCTGCGCCGTAGTGATAGCTGATAACCGGAGCTACGCCGGTCGCATAACCGATGAAAATCGCAAGGAAAATAAAGTCCACATACATGATGGTTCCGTAAGCTGCGACTCCGTTTTCTCCCGCGTAGCGCATCAGCTGCGCGTTATACAGCATGCCGACAATGGACATAGAAATACTGCTCATCAATTCCGATACACCGTTGGTGCAGGCACGTCTGAGCGCTCCTCCATCCCACTTTGGTCTGCGAAGGCGCAGGCTACTGCTGTTCTTCCGCAGGAAATAAACCAGCGGTATCGTTCCGCCTATGATCTGTCCCATCGCAGTCGCCATCGCCGCTCCGGCAATTCCCCAATGGAACACTCCCATGAACAGAACATCTCCCGTCATATTGAGCACACCCGAAATGATCGTTACAATCAGCCCCAGCTTCGGCTTCTCCGCCGTCACGGAAAGGCTGCCAAACGCATACTGCAGCATTAAAAACGGAAGCGCCACCAGAATGATCCGTCCATACCGGATGCAGTCCGCCAGCATCTCTCCCTTCGCGCCAAGAAAGGCAGCGATCTGCGGTAAAAACAGAATACTGATAACCGCAATTACCAGACCAGAAACAACGGTCGCAGCGATCAGAAGGGAAAAAATCTCCTGGGCCTTCTCACGCCTGCCCTCGCCCATAATCCGGGCGATCAGGGCACTTCCACCCGTGCCGAACATAAATCCCATGGCACCTACGACCATCAGAAACGGCATAATGAAATTGACCGCCGCAAACGGCGTTTTTCCTACAAAATTCGATACAAAATATCCATCTACCACTCCGTAAATGGAGGTAAAAATCATCATTAAAATAGATGGAATTGTAAACCGGATCAATCTCCCAAAACCGAAATGATCCGATAACTGAATCCTCTGTTCCATAACATTCTCCTGTCAAATTTTTAAGTAATTCTGCCATTATATCACGATTCGCATCTTCGATGCTTACCGCTGCTGACGCAGCTATCGTGATCGCCATTCGCCGTTCTCCATAAATCTGCAAGCAGCTTTCTGGCTCACTTGCGCTCATTATATCATAATTCTTCACATCACGGAACATCGCCTGCACCTCTTCTCCGTTACTGTTCACGCATACGTGCCCAGTAACGGAATTTGCCGTGGCTTCGCATTTAAATACGGCAAATTCCTGCTGCCACCACGTTTTCTTACGGCACTTTCGGTTCCAAAAGTGCCTACCCGTGAATACTCTCCCCTTGAGCCAAATAATTATTATTCCTACGGTTGATTTTTTCGGAATTATTCTGTATAATGAAAATAAATTTACAATTTAACGCGTTAAACCTCAACGCATTAAATTCAAAAAAAGCACAACTTTCACATTAGGGAGGAACTATGTTATGAGCGAAGACAAAAAATTAAACATGCCTCAGTCGCTTCTGCTTCTGCTCCTGATCATCGGAGCGGTTGCAGTCTGCATCCGGCTGAAAACGGGCGGACCGATGATTGGACTATTTATGAGCTGGATCATCATCTATCTGTTTTGTAAGGTATTACGCATAAATTATGAGCATGTTGTAAACGGCGCTTACGACGCGATCCGGGTTGTCGTTCCTACCCTGTGCCTGCTCATGGCAATCGGCGTCATGATCGGTACCTGGCTGCAAAGCGGCACGATTGCAACCATCATTGTCGGCGGTTTAAAACTGATCAACCCGACCTGGCTGCTGCCTCTGACCCTGATTTTCTGTGCCGTATTAAGCCTTGTGACCGGAACCTCCTACGGTTCCGTCGGCAGTGCCGGTGTTGCCATGATGGCAATCGGCAACGCGATGGGCATCCATCCTGGCATGGTGGCAGGTGCTGTCATCTGCGGCGCGATGTTCGGTGACAAATTAAGCCCGCTTTCCGACACAACCAACCTGGCTCCAGCGGTTGCTGGCTCTAAATTAAACGACCACGTGCGTTCCATGCTCTGGACCACGCTTCCGACCTTTGTCATCAGCCTGGTTCTCTTTGTAATTCTTGGCATCAGCCAGACTTCAGGGAACTATGAAACTGGAAATCTTCTGACATACATCGAGGCCCTGCAAGGTGAGTTTAAACTTGGCTTCATCACTCTGCTGCCAGCCATCGCAATCATTATTCTGCTTTTATGCAAAGTAAACGCGGTTGTCTCCCTTGGTCTTTCCGCCATCTGCGCCGGAGCTGTCTCTTTCTTCTATCAGGGCGCAACTTTGCAGAGTATCATCCGTGTTGCTTACAACGGATACAGTACCAGCATTGAGGAAGGTATTTTACAGACCATCTTAAACCGCGGCGGTATGAGCAGCATGCTTCAGTATGTGGCAATCATCTGCTTTGCAGTTGGTATGGGCGGTATGCTGGATCGCCTCGGCGTTCTCGGCAATCTCTTAAACGCCATCGTAAATCACATCAACAGCGATGGCAGCCTGATTGCAGCAAGCCTTTTAGTCGGCTATGTAACCAGCTTAATCAGCTGTTCCCAGCCGATGTCCCACGTCCTGACTGGAAATATGATGAAACCGCTGTTCAAATCCAGAAAAATCGCACCGGAAATCCTTTCCCGTACCCTTGAGGACGCAGGTACTTTATCCGGTCCGATGATTCCGTGGCACGGTTACTGTGTATACATGGCTGGAACCCTCGGCGTTGCCTGGTCAGTATTCTTCCCATACCTGTTCTTACTGTACTTAACACCTTTGTTCAGTATTTTCTATGGATTTACGGGAATCTCCATCCGGCATACAGACGACGCTCAAAATTAAACCTTTCACTTGATGAAAACAAAATGATCGAAACATATATTCAGCCTTTGACACAGTGTTTACCTGTGCAAAGGCTGAACACATCTAATTTGCCCGAACTTTTTTCATGATTTCGCGCAAAATATATTACATATGAATTTAGGAGATGAATATTTATGATGGAAACAAAGCTTGTACTTCTCGGAACCGGCACCCCGAATGCCTGCCCGAATGCCAGCGGTCCTTCTTCCGCAGTTGTCGTAGGCGACCGCGCTTATCTTGTAGATTTTGGTCCTGGCGTTGTCCGTCAGGCGGCGAAAGCATACCAACAGGGAATTGATGCCCTGCGCCCGGACCGGCTGATGATCGCATTCTGCACACATCTGCACACCGACCACACGGCCGGCTATCCGGATCTCATTTTTACCCCGTGGGTGCTGGAACGCCCGAAGCCGCTGAAAGTATTCGGTCCAAAAGGCATCCAGAACATGACCGAACATATTTTAAAAGCATATGAGACGGACATCGACTTCCGTATCCACGGCTTTGAAAAAGCCAACGAAAATGGCTACAAAGTCGAAACTACCGATATCCAGCCTGGTATCATTTATCAGGATGACCGCGTGACGGTTGAGGCATTTCCAGTCAGCCACGGTACGCTTGAAAGCTACGGATTTAAGTTTACAACGCCGGATAAGGTAATCGTGATCAGCGGTGACACGGCTCCGCTTGAGATCGTGGCGCAGAAAGCGGAAGGCTGCGATATTCTCCTCCACGAGGTCGAGTACACCGCCGGACTCTCCGCCAGAGAGCCAAAATGGCAGAAATACCACCAGGAAGTTCACACTCTCAGCGTTGATCTGGCAAAGATTGCCGCCAAAGCGCACCCGCGGCTTCTGGTTACCTACCACCGTATCTATCACATGGAAATCCAGGACAACACCCGCGATGTCGAGGCTGAGATGGCGCGCAGAAACACCGCCATTTTGCAGGAAATCCGTGATGCCGGATATGAAGGTGCCGTTGTAAATGGACAGGATTTAGATGTATTCTAAGAAAAATTTAATGGGCTGTGAAATAAGTCCCTAAACAAAATGGGGATGTAAAAACTCAATCGAATTTTTTTACATCCCCATTTCGTTTTATCTTCTACGCCAGCATCATCCGGTCATTATCAAATGCCTTCTTCTTTTTCTCCGCATAGCAGTCTAAAAGGTCATTCACCCCCATTTTCGCTCTCTCCTCACCGCCCAGATCCAGGATGATCCGGCCTTCATCGAGCATGATCGTCCGATTTCCGGTCGTGAGCGCCTGCGACAGATTGTGGGTGATCATCAGCGTCGTCAGGTGGTTTTCCGACACAATCGACCGCGTGATCTCCATGACCTTATCTGCCGTCGCCGGGTCAAGCGCTGCCGTGTGCTCATCCAGAAGAAGGAGCTTTGGCATGACAAGCGTACACATGAGAAGCGTCACAACCTGTCTCTGACCACCTGACAGAAGCCCTACCTTCGTCTTCATACGGTTTTCCAGATCCATATGGTACTTCTCAAGCTCTGTCCGGAATAGATCCTTTTCCTGTTTGCGGACCGCACTTCGAAATGGCTTCCGATCCTTCCGGGTATATGCCAGCGCCAGATTTTCCTCGATCGTAAGATGCGGCGCCGTTCCTTTCATCGGATCCTGGAACACGCGCCCGATCTGGCGCGCCCTGCGGTGCTCCGACAGAAAAGTGATATCCTGACCATCCAGGAAAATCTGTCCCTGATCCAGCCAGTAATTGCCGCAGATCGCATTAAAAAGCGTCGATTTTCCCGCTCCGTTGGAACCGATGATCGTCACGAACTCCCCATCATCCAGATGCAGGTTCAGTCCGTTCAAAGCGTGGTGCTCGCTCGCCGTACCAGCGGAAAATACTTTGGTTGCCTGTTTTACATCTAACATAGTACATCTCCATCTTTTATCCCTGTTTGTAACTGCTTTCCAGGTTATTATTTACACATATCTTTTTCTCTCGTCCGCTTCATCTTTGAAAGCCCCATCTGATAACGGATCGCCGGAAGCGCCAGCGCCGCCGCTACGATGCACGCTGATACCAGTTTTAACGCATATGCCGGAAAAATCTGGCTCTTGGTTGCCGCTGCGATGATATAACGGTAGATGATCGAACCGAAAATCGAGGAAACAAATCCGATTTCCAGACTTCTTTTTCCAACAATCACTTCGCCAATGATGACCGATGCCAGACCTACAACCAGCATACCGGAACCGGAGTTTACATCCGCAAATCCCTGATACTGGGCAATCAGACCGCCGCTGACCGCTACCAGTGCATTGCTGAATGCCAGCGCCGTGATTTTCATCGCGTCTACATTGATGGAGGACGCGCTCACCATCGCCTCATTATCGCCCGTCGCCCGGATGCAGAGTCCCAGATGCGTCCGGAAGAAAAGAATCAGCAGCATCAGGCAGACTGTTGCTGCCGCGACCGCAATCACGAGTCTTGCCGCCTCTTTTGAAAGTCCCAGGCTTTCTGCCGCTTTAAATATGGTCGGAACATTGATGAGGGAAATATTCGGGCTGCTTCCCATCACAATCAGGTTGATGGTGTAAAGCCCGCACATTGTGAGAATGCCAGCTAATACCGCATGAATCCCCATCTTCGTCTGGAGTACGCCTGTCACACAGCCTGCCAGCGCCCCGGCCACAGCTGCTGCCACGATCCCGGCAACCGGATGCCCCGCCAGCGTGCAGACCGCCGAGGCTGCCAGTCCCAGCGTAAAACTCCCCTCCGCCGTCAGATCCGGAATATTTAAAATGCGGAATGTGACGTATATTCCAAGCGCCAGTATTCCATATAAAAATCCCAACTGCAGGGATCCGATCACCAGTGTCATGTGTGCTTCCTCCTATTTTCAAGTTCGTTTGTAATTACTCCGCAAATTTCCACAATCAATGAATGTACGTACCAGCCAGACTGCTCTATATCTTACTCCGCATCCTTTACAAAGGTTGCCTCGTTCTGCACCTCATCCGAGAATGTGATTTCCAGTGCATCGGCTGTATCCTGATTGATTACCATATTGGAAGCCGGTACCACAACAGCTGCAATATCCTCCATCGCAGTTCCATTTAAGTATTCCAGTGCCATATCTGCGGTCTGTGCGCCGATCTCGGTATCGCTGATCGCAATCGTTGCAAATGCACCGGAATCAACCATAACAGCGGAGCTTCCATATACCGGAATCTTCGCATCTCTTGCCACTTCCGTTACCATCGGCATTGCACTCTGGATGACACTGTCATTCGGTACGAAAATCGCGTCAACCTCGCCCGCTAAAGACTGTGCCGCCTGCTGTACTTCAGATGAGTTCGTAACAACCGCCTCTTTATAGGAAAGCCCCTGATCGTCTAAATATTTTTTTGCATTCTCCACGGTGCTGACGGAATTGATTTCGCTTGTATTATACAACATTCCGTAGGTCTTACAATCTGGTGTCAGCTTATCGCTCAGTGCGAAAATATCCTCAACCGGAATCGCATTGGAAGTACCGGTTGCATTCTTATCCGGCTTTTCCATATCGGTAATGACACCCGCGCCGACCGGATTGGAAACAGCGATAAAGAATACCGGAATATCCGTCTCCAGGTTTACCATCGCCTGGGTCGCCGGAGTCGCAATCGTTGCAATCAGGTCAACACCGCTGTCTGCCATCTCCTGGCAGATGGTATTCAGCGCTGCCGCATCGCCCTGTGCATTTTTGTAAACAATATCGACTTTACCACCTGTATATTTTTCAGTCAGCTCCTCCGAGAAACCATCGCGCATATCTGCAAATGCACCGTTATCAATCATCTGGATCACACCAACCTTGATATCGCCCTTTGCCTCGCTGGCTGCTGCCTCCGATGCATCTCCATTTTCAGAAGCCGCCTCAGAATCAGCCGCTGCTGTCGTCTCTGCCGCATTCGAGCCGCCACAGCCTGCCATCGTCAGTGCCATTGCCGCTGCCATCGCTGCTGCTGTGCCTCTTTTTGCCATCATTCCAAATCCATTCATTTTTCTCATAATACTCTCCCTTTCCGCCATCCTGGCTCTCGCTGATTTTGATTCCCAACGAAATATAAAATCCCCGGCGCAGACAAACTCCTGCGCCGGGGACGAATAAACAAATATCGTGGTGCCACCCCTGTTCTCAGACCTTCAAACTTTATATAAAAAAGCAGATATTCTCACATAATGGAAAATATCTGCCATCCAGTCTGACTCATTCTACGGTACGGAAAACATAGACGTGATTGATAATGCGAAATCAGATATGCTCTCGATACCCTACCCTTTAACGCAGAGTTACGGCTGCAGCTACTCGAATCACTCTTTCACCTCGCATCTCCCAAATCCATTCCATACAGCCCTTCATACCGGTTTCCACCAAGCCCGGTTCTCTGTGATGTACCTCTGTATGTACTCGTTTTGTTCATCGACTTTGTAGTGTTGTATTTAATTTTTTCATAGTTTACCACTATGTTTTTAAGTTGTCAACCCTATTTTTGAATTTTTCTTTATCATCGGCAAAATCGGGTTACTGTTCACAGGTAGGCACTTTTGGAACCGAAAGTGCCGTAAGAAAACGTGGTGGCAGCAGGAATTTGCCGTATTTAAATGCGAAGCCACGGCAAATTCCGTTACTGGGCACGTATGCGTGAACAGTAACAAAATCGGCTGCCCGCGCGTTGCTGTACGGCACTTACAGTTTCAAACGTGCCAATTTGCGAGGATATATTAGAACAATACTTCTCCGATAATCTCCACCGCATCGCTGATGCAGTCCGGACAGGCACGCAGCACATTTCCCGTTTCCACACCCTTCAAATCCCTACAGACCACGCTCTGGTTCTTCTCAAGGAAACGCGCGATGCACTCTCTGGCATCCTTATAAGAAACCGCCTTCGAATTCGCCAGCTCCAGATCCCCTGTACTATCCTTCAGCCCCGCCAGCACAGCCGCCGCCGAAATGGCCCCGCAGGTACCATTCATGCCGCCCATGCCAAGACCAAGCCCCTCCGTCACCTTAAACAGCGCCACCTTGTCCAAATCCACCTTATCCGCAAACGCACACGCCACCGACTGGGCACAATTATACCCCATTGCATGAAACTGAGCCGCCTGCTGCTGACGCGCTGAAATCTCTTCTTTCGTCATACTGATACCTCCTAAAATTTTCTTAATCTGCTAAATTTTTTATATTATACTATTTTTATAATTATAACATACATTTCCACTTTTTAAACACCCCAAAAAGCATACAACATACAGCGCCAGAAGCCAAATGCCCTCCGTTGCATTTGCAGGAGTCTTGGTAACTCTTGGCTCGCAGAGATTTGTGTTAGAGTTCAAAATACACCTGTCTGAGCGAAGCGAGTTTGTATTTTGGACTCTGCTTTTAACAAATCTATGCAAGCCTAGTGTTACCGGCTCCGAAACCGCAACGGAGGGCATTTGGCTTCTGGCGCGTCACCTTGCCATTTTTATGCATTTCTATATATTTCTATTTCATCAGCGTAACCATAACCGCCTTCTGGGCATGCAACCGGTTTTCCGCCTCTTCAAAGATCTCAGACGCATGTTCTTCAAAGATCTTCTCGGTAATCTCCTGTCCACGGTAAGCCGGCAGACAGTGCATTACCATCGCCCCCGGTTTTGCCGCAGCCATCAGTTCATCATTGATCTGATATCCCTGGAATGCCTGCTGGCGGATCTTCTTCTCTTCTTCCTGACCCATGGAAGTCCATGTATCTGTGATGACAACGTCTGCATTTTCCACTGCCTTGATCGGATCATTTACCAGTGTAAATGCGTCATTGCCAGCTGCGAAATCTAGCACTTCTTTCGCCGGACGGTAATTATCCGGAGTTGCGATAGATACCTGCATATCCGATTTCAGACCGCCTACGATCAGGGAGTTCGCCATGTTGTTGCCGTCGCCGATGTAACACATCTTGAGCCCTTTCAGTACGCCGTATTTCTCACGGATCGTCATCAGATCAGCCAGTACCTGGCACGGATGGCAGAAATCAGTCAGACCGTTGATGATCGGGATAGAACCGTATTTTGCCAGATCCTCCACTTCTTTCTGCTCGTAGGTACGGATCATGATGCCGTCCAGATAACGGGAGAGTACGCGTGCGGTATCCTGTACCGGCTCACCGCGTCCGATCTGTAAGTCGCGGGAGGAAAGGAACAGTGCCTGTCCGCCGAGCTGGAACATACCGGTCTCAAACGAAACTCTGGTACGGGTGGATGACTTCTGGAAAATCAGACCAATGGATTTGCCCTCCAGAAGACGATGTGAAATGTGATGTTTCCGCTCATATTTTAACTGATCTGCCAGATCCAGAATCGAGGTAATCTCCTCCGGTGTGCAGTCCAACAGCTTTAATAAATGCTTCATGTCTAAAATACCTCCCTCATAGCAGCGATTGCCTCGTCCATCTCCTCTTTCGTGATAACAAGCGGCGGAAGCAGACGGATCGCCTCTGTACCGGCTGTCAGGACCAGGACGCCTTTTTCCATCAACTGACTGACCATCGCAGCTCTCTCATCTTTGTCCACTACGATGCCTAACATCAATCCCATGCCGCGAACAGTCTTTACCTTTGGAGAACCGATCGCTAAAATCTCCTTTTTCAGGTACTCGCCCTTTTCCTGAACCGATTTCAGGAATTCCGGCTTATTTACGATATCTAATACGGTATTGGCAGCCGCACAGCAGAGCGGATTGCCGCCAAAGGTTGTACCGTGCGTACCGGCGCCCAGTACATCCTGGCATTTCTTATCCGCCATGACAGCACCGATCGGAACACCGCCGCCGAGTCCCTTGGCCATACTGATGATGTTCGGCTGAACGCCGTACTGCTCATAGCAGAACAGGCTTCCGGTACGTCCGATGCCCGTCTGAACCTCGTCAATCAGAAGCAGGATGTCCTTCTCCTTGCAGAACTCTGCAGTTGCCTGTACAAATTCCTTATCAAGCGGAAGGACGCCGCCCTCGCCCTGAATCATCTCCATCATGACAGCGCAGGTCGTACCATCGATCTTGCGCTTCATGTCTTCGATATCATTGGCTGCTGCATAATCAAATCCTTCCGTGAATGGGAAGAAATACTGATGGAACTTGTCCTGTCCGGTTGCCTTTAATGTCGTCACGGTACGTCCGTGGAAGGACTGTTTCAGCGTGATAATCTTATTTCTTCCCTCGCCGTATTTGTCAAAGGAATACTTTCTTGCCAGCTTGATCATGCCCTCGTTGGCTTCCGCACCGGAGTTTGCAAAAAAGATTTTTCCCATTCCGGCTGCATCGACCAACTTCTTTGCTGCCTGCACCATCGGCTCGGTGTAATACAGGTTGCAGGCATGCATCAGCTTATGTGCCTGCTCCGATACCGCAGTCGTCAGCGCCTCGTTGTCATGGCCAAGACTGTTGACACCGATGCCAGAGGTCAGATCAATGTATTTCTTTCCGTCCGTATCCCACAGCGTCGCGCCTTTTCCGTGATCCAGCGCAATCGGAAAGCGGCCGTATGTATGCATGATATATGTTTCTTCGCCCTGCTTGATTTCTTCAAATGTCATAAAAAACCTCCTAACGCCCACATCTGCCCGCAAAGCTTCCAGCACCCGTCCTGCATTTCAGCTAAAACAGCCCGGATTCGTGCAGAATCTAGTTCATCTGCTGTTTACGAGAACATGGTTCCTACACCGTCATTGCTCAAAAGCTCGACCAGAATCGAGTGCGGCACACGACCATCCTGGATATTGGCACGTTCTACGCCCTGGCGCACTGCCTCAACGCAGCAATCTACCTTCGGAATCATGCCGCCGGAGATCACGCCCTCTTTGATGAGTGCCGGAACCTCGGAAACTTTCAGTCTCGGAATCAATGTCGAATCGTCTTTCGGATCGCGCATCAGACCGCATACATCCGTCAGAAGAATCAATTTTTTCGCTTTCAGTGCCACCGCCAGCTTCTCCGCTGCCGTATCTGCATTGATGTTATAGTTTGTCTCCTCGTCCATGCCTGCTGCCACGGAGGAAACAACCGGGATAAAGCCCTCATTTAAAACATCGAGAACGACTTTCTCATTGACTTCTTTAATATCTCCCACATAGCCGTATTCCGTTCCATCCGGATCGACTAACTGGATCGCCTTGAAGAGTCCGCCGTCCATGCCGCCCAGACCAACGGCACGTCCGCCTGCTTTCTCAAACAGGGAAACAAGGTTTTTGTTGACCTTACCGCAGAGAATCATCTGGACAATATCCATCGTTTCGCGGTCTGTGTAGCGCAGACCTTTGACAAATTTAGACTCTTTTCCGATTTTTTTGAGCATCTCCGAAATTTCCGGACCGCCGCCGTGTACCAGCACGACCTTGATGCCTACCAGATTTAAAAGGACGATATCCTCAATCACCGCCTGCTTTAAATCTTCATTAATCATGGCGTTTCCGCCGTATTTTACAACGATAATTTTACCTGCATATTCCTGAATATAAGGCAGTGCCTCTACCAGGACTTCTGCGCTCATTTTTGATCCTGTTTTCATCACGTCCGATAATCTCCATTAATCTTCACATAATCATAGGTCAAATCGCATCCCCAGCAGGTAGCGCTTCCGCTGCCTTCCTGAAGCGTTACATTGATCTCCACTTCATCCTGGCTTAAGATTTTCTTTGCCAGATCTTCATCAAAATCAAGTCCTCTGCCGTCCTCACAGACCGCAATGCTGCCCTCTTTGGAAGCAAACTCGACTAACACTTTCTCCGTGTTAAACTCAGCTCCGGAATAGCCCATCGCGCAGAGAACGCGTCCCCAGTTCGCATCGGAACCGAACATTGCTGCTTTGGTCAGGGAAGAACCGGCGATGGATTTTGCCAGTACCTCGGCTGTCTCCTCGTCCTTCGCTCCCTTCACGGTACAGGTCATCAGCTTGCTTGCGCCCTCGCCGTCTGCCGCAATCTTACGAGCCAGATCCTGCATAACCGTCTGCAATGCCTCGCGGAATGCCTCGTATGCCGGATCTTCTGCAGTAATCTCCGCATTGCCAGCCATACCATTTGCCAGAACGGTACACATATCGTTGGTGGAAGTATCGCCGTCAACAGTCACACGGTTGAAGGTACGTTTTACATTGAATAACAGCGCCTTGCGGATCATCTCGCTGCTGACTGCACAATCGGTTGTGATGAAGCACAGCATCGTTCCCATATTCGGGTGAATCATGCCGGAACCCTTACAGATACCGCCGATGTGGCAGGTTGTTCCATCTACATCAAATTCAACAGCGATCGTCTTCACTTTTGTATCGGTCGTCATGATCGCTTCTGCAGCTACCAGGGAGTTGTCATATTTCATCTCCATCTCGCCTGCATGAGCCTCGATCGCCTCAACCGGAAGCGTCTGACCGATGACGCCGGTCGATGCTACGATTACATTTTCCTCCGAAACGCCCAGCGCTCGCGCGCCTGCCTTTGCCTGTCTTCTTGCATTCTCCATGCCAAACGGAGCGCACGCGTTCGCATTTCCGGAATTGACAATAACCGCCTGTGCCTTTCCGTCGGCCAGATGTTCCTTTGTCAGTAAAATCGGTGATGCCTTGACGCGGTTGGTCGTATAAACCGCCGATGCGTTGCAGACACAGTCCGAAAGGATCATCGCCAGATCCTTTTTTGTATGAGATTTGCGGATTCCACAGCGCATCGCGCCCGCTTTAAATCCTTTTGCAGCACAAACACCGCCTTCGATTATCTTCATATGACATTCCTCCTGTCATTTTTATATAACTTCGTGTCTATAGTCCCCCGCAGCTATTTTATGATTTTATCTCTCAACCCCTCTATAGTGCCAGTCCAGCTGTCTCCTCAAATCCGAGCATCAGGTTCATGTTCTGAACGGCTGCGCCTGAAGCACCCTTTCCAAGATTATCAAAGAGCGCCGTCACCATGGTCTGTTCCCCGTGACCATTGACAATCAGCTCCAGACTGTCTCGACCTGCCATATCTGCCGCCGCGATCATACCGTCATATCCAAACGGATGTACCTTAATGAGCTTCTGTCCGTCATACCAGCCAGCCAGCTTCTCATAGATATCTTCCGCGGTCGGCCCGCCGTTTAAGAGGCGGTTCTGAAGCTGGATCGTGACCGCCATTCCTTTATAGTAGTCATCCACGATCGGACTAAAGACCGGCGGATAATCAAGTCCACAGACCTTCTGCATCTCCGGTAGATGCTTATGTTTCAGCGTCAGACCATAAATACGGGGTGCGAAATAGCTCTGCGGCTTCTCCGGCGATTCATACTCGGCAATCATCTTTTTACCGCCGCCGGAATAGCCGGTCAGGGAAAAGACTGTCATCGGATAATCCTTCGGGATGATCCCCTGCGCCACCAGCGGATAAACGGAAGTGATAAATCCAGTTGCATGGCAGCCTGGATTCGCCACCCGGCTGGATGTTTTGATCGCCTCGCGGTGCTCCTTTGAAAGTTCCGCCATGCCGTACGCCCATCCTTTGGCTGTCCGGTGCGCGGTAGATGCATCAATGATGCGCGCCCCAGAACCTTCCGCCAGTGCAACTGCCTCAACCGCTGCCGCATCCGGCAGGCACAGGAATACGATATCCGCCGCATGAATCAGCTTTCTTCGCTCTTCCGTGTCCTTGCGCTTTGCCTCATCGATCAGAAGCAGCTCGATGTCCCCTCTTTTCGCCAGACGATCGTAAATCTGCAGTCCGGTTGTTCCTTCTTTTCCGTCTATATAAATCTTCGGTTTCGCCATTGTTCGTCCCCCGTTTCCTGTCCTACTCCTGAACCTTGTGTTCGCTTACAAATTTCTCAATCACAGAAATCTGGCGGGTTACTTCCTCCGGAGCCGGTCCGCCGATTACCTTACGTCCACGTACACAGGTCTTCAAATCAATCGCTTCATATACGTCATTTTCAAAGACATCGGAATGTGTCTTGTACTCTTCCAGTGTCAGATCGGCTAAGGACTTGTCCTCACGTACACACTGGGCTACCAGCTGTCCGACGGTCTTGTATGCGTCACGGAACGGCATTCCCTTCTTGGTCAGGTAATCTGCACAGTCCGTTGCGTTGATGAAGCCTTTCAGAGCCGCTTTCTTCATATTGTCTTTCAGGATCTGCATCGTGGAGAACATTGGAGTCAGCACGCGCAGGCACTGTTTTACGGTGTCAATCGCATCAAAGACTGCCTCTTTGTCTTCCTGCATATCCTTGTTGTATGCCAGCGGAATACCCTTTAACATGGTAAGAAGGGTAAACAGATCGCCGTACACGCGACCGGTCTTGCCGCGGACCAGCTCGCAGACATCCGGATTCTTCTTCTGCGGCATGATGGAGGAACCGGTTGAAAATGCGTCATCCAGCTCTACAAACTTGAACTCCCAGGAACACCAGGAAATAATCTCCTCAGAGAAACGGGACAGATGCATCATCAGAATGGATAACGCTGCCGTCAGCTCTACGCAGTAATCACGGTCGGAAACACCGTCTAAGGAGTTGTTGGTCACTCTGGCAAATCCAAGCTGCTGGCGTACAAAATCACGGTCGATCGGATAAGTCGTGGAAGCCAGCGCGCCAGATCCGAGCGGCATATCATCCATGCCCTCTAAGCAGTTTTCCAGACGGATTACATCACGGCGCATCATATTGGCATATGCCATCATATAATGTCCAAATGTAACCGGCTGTGCACGCTGCAGATGTGTATAACCCGGCATAACAGTTTCCAGATTGTTCTTTGCGCTCTCGCAGAGTGCTTCCATGAAATCGAGAATTTCCTTTTTGATCGCCACGATCTCTTTCTTCACGTAAAGACGCATATCCAGTGCAACCTGATCATTTCTGGATCTCGCCGTGTGAAGACGTTTTCCGGCATCGCCGATGCGCTCGGTCAGAATCTGCTCTACATTCATATGAATATCCTCATAATCCTGTGAGAAATGAATCTTACCTGCCTCAATATCCGCTAAGATACCTTTCAGTCCTTCGATAATCTTGTCTGATTCTTCCTTCGCAATGATACCCTGCTTGCCCAGCATAGCCGCATGGGCCATGGAGCCTGTGATATCTTCCTTATAAAGACGACAGTCAAAGGAAATCGATGAGTTAAAATCATTTACCTCCAGATCTGTCTCTTTTCCGAATCGTCCTGCCCATAACTTTGCCATAAGTGTAAACTCCTTTTTATTCTCTGATTTAGAACCAATGCGACCATTGGAACCGGCAGATACCGGAAAACCAATGGTCACCATCGGCTGCGGGCTTGTCGCCTGCAGATTATTTATTATTTTCCTAAATTACTCTACGCCTGGAAAATGCTCGCCGGTCCTTGCTGCCAGAACTTCGTCGTTCAGGGCGCGAACCTTGATCGGAAGTCCAAACAGGTTGATGAATCCAGCGGAATCTGCCTGATCGTAGCAGTCATCCTCATCGAAGGTAGCCATACCTGCGGAATACAGGCTGTACGGGGATGTAACAGATGCCGGAATAATGTTGCCCTTGTAGAGTTTCAGTTTTACATCACCGGTTACGGTCTCCTGTGTGGAATCAACAAATGCGCTCATCGCCTTGCGAAGCGGTGTGTACCACTGACCGTTGTATACTAACTCAGCGAACTTGAGAGCCAGCTGCTGTTTGTAGTGCTGTGTCTCTTTGTCCAGAGTGATTTCTTCCAGTTTCTCATGTGCCTTGTAAAGAATAGCTCCACCAGGAGTCTCATAAACACCGCGGCTCTTCATGCCAACCAGACGGTTCTCTACGATATCCAGCAGACCACAGCCATTCTCACCGCCTAATTTGTTCAGAGTCTCGATTACCTTCTCTGCATCCATCTCCTCGCCATTTACACTGGTCGGAACACCCTTCTCGAAGTGGATGGTTACATAAGCAGCTTTATCCGGTGCATTCTCCGGAGATACGCCCAACTCAAGGAATCCAGGTTTGTTGATCGGAGCCTCGTTTGCCGGATCCTCCAGATCCAGACCCTCATGGGACAAATGCCACAGGTTCTTATCCTTTGAGTAGTTGGTCTCTTTCGTAATCTTTAACGGAATGTTGTGAGCCTCTGCGTACTCGATCTCTTTTTCACGGGAGTTCAGTTCCCAGAAACGCCACGGAGCGATAACATCCATCTGCGGAGCAAATGCCTTGATAGCCAGTTCGAAACGAACCTGATCGTTTCCTTTACCGGTACAGCCGTGGCAGATAGCGTCTGCGCCCTCTTTCTTCGCAATTTCAACGATTCTCTTAGCGATAATCGGACGAGCGAAGGAAGTACCTAACAGGTAATGCTCATAAGTAGCGCCAGCCTTCATGGTCGGGATGATGTACTCATCTACGAACTCTTTCTTCAGATCCTCGATGTACAGCTTGGAAGCACCTGTCTTTAATGCCTTCTCTTCCAGACCATCCAGCTCCGCACCCTGACCTACGTCAGCGGAAACTGCGATAACCTCACAGCCATAGTTTTCTTTCAGCCACGGGATTAAAACCGATGTGTCCAGACCGCCTGAATATGCAAGAACAATTTTATTATATTTCTTAGCCATTTTTCATTTCCTCCAATCATTTGCCTGCGTGATGCTTTTTTCTTTGTCCATCCAGTCAACTAAGACCGGCAGATTTATATGCCTCACGTGAAATTACCCAGATTATACCTCCTTGATCCTAATTATGCAATACTTTTTTTGCATTTTTATGAATAATTTTTGTATAAAAACGTGTTTTATGCATTTTTCATGTGTTTTATGCATAAAAATAACATTTACGGACTTCATTTATATGCTATGCTACATGATAGGTATAAATATTATAAATAAGTGGTACTGTGTGTGTACAGTAACATGGTACTGCCCTTCCTGCATTCTAAAATATGCATCTTGATTTAAAATGTCAAAATTGCTATTATAATGTAAGAATAAAATGAAAGCATTCGAAAGGATAAAAACCATGACGATCAATGAAAAAGCACTCGAACTTCATGAAAAATGGAACGGCAAGCTCGATACCGTCTCCAAAGTACAGGTAAAAACCAGAGAGGATCTGGCTCTGGCATACACACCGGGCGTTGCAGAACCATGTAAGGTAATTGCAAAAGATCCGGAAGCTGCATACCGCTACACCATCAAGTCCAACACTGTAGCCGTTGTCTCCGACGGAAGCGCCGTTCTGGGACTTGGCAATATCGGACCGTTAGCAGCTATGCCGGTTATGGAAGGAAAAGCCGTTCTGTTTAAAGAGTTCGGCGGCATCAATGCATTCCCGATCTGCCTCGACACACAGGACACCGAGGAGATCATCGAGACAGTTGTCCGCATTGCCCCGGCATTCGGCGGTATCAACCTGGAGGACATCTCCGCACCGCGCTGCTTTGAGATCGAGGAACGTTTAAAGAAACTGTTAAACATTCCGGTTTTCCACGATGATCAGCACGGAACCGCCATCGTCGTACTGGCAGGCATCATCAACGCCCTGAAAGTAACCGGCAAGAAGAAGGAAGACTGCCGCGTCGTTGTCAACGGCGCCGGAAGCGCAGGCGTTGCCATTACCAAACTGCTCTTAAACTACGGATTCCCGCATATCACCATGTGTGATAAGACCGGTATGCTCTGCAAGGGCATGGAAGGGCTTAACTGGATGCAGGAAAAGATGGTCGAAGTTACCAACTTAGAGCACAAGACGGGCACACTTGCCGATGCATTAAAAGGCGCTGACATCTTCGTAGGCGTGTCTGCTCCGGGCATCGTTTCCCAGGAGATGGTTGCTTCCATGAATAAGGATTCCATTCTCTTCGCAATGGCAAACCCGGTACCGGAGATCATGCCGGATCTGGCAAAAGCTGCTGGTGCAAGAGTCGTAGGAACCGGACGTTCCGATTTCCCGAACCAGGTCAACAACGTTCTCATCTTCCCAGGCATCTTCCGCGGCGCTCTGGAAGGACGCGCAACCGCTATCACCGAAGAAATGAAACTGGCTGCTGCCAACGCAATTGCTGCTCTGGTTGATGACAGCGAATTGAGCGACGAGAACATTCTTCCGGCAGCATTTGATCCGCGTGTAGCTGACGCTGTTTCCAAGGCTGTGAAGGAACACATTAAGAAATAAACGTAACAATTCAAGCGATTCTCGCATTTACCGTAAGAACCGCACAAAATTTGCACAGTTACGAAATAATAATAAAGGAGTTTTTCCATGCTGGCTGAACCGATGACACTTTACAAACTGATGAATCTCTATATGCTGCACCAGGTCAATTTTCCGCTGACCAACGCGCAGCTCTCCAATTTTTTCCTGGATCGTGAGTACACCACGTATTTCACACTCCAGCAGGCTTTGAACGAGCTTCTGGATGCAGGTCTGGTAAAAAAGGAGACGATGCGGAACAGCTCCCGCTATGAGATCACTAAGGAGGGCGAGGAAACGCTGGAATTTTTCGGCAAAAACATCTCTCCTGCCATCGTCAGCGACATGGATGAATACCTGAAACAGAACCGCTTCCGCATGCGAAACGAGGTAGGACTGATCTCCGATTTCTATAAATCGACCAATCAGGACTACATCGTTCACTGCGAGGTGCGGGAAGGAAAAGCCGTTCTTGTCAATCTCGATATCTCCGTTCCGGATAAGGAGCAGGCGGAAATCATGTGCAATCACTGGAAGGATCGAAGCCAAGAGATTTATGCTTATGTGATGAAATCTTTGATGAGTGAGCATGGGGTGGAGAAAAAATAAAGACGATAAAAAATCGCATACGAGACGAAAAAGAGAGTCCTCCGCGTGATTGCAAAATCACACGGAGAACTCTCTTTTTCTGTTTAGTTTCAAGCAAAAAACAAGGTCTGCGTCTGACATTTTATGCCTTTTTGCAAACCTTGTCTTTTCTTTCCATTTATATTACTTTTTCTAGATCTATAACAACACCATAAAAAGCTCTATTACTCTACCGTAACACTCTTCGCCAGGTTTCTAGGCTTATCTACATCCAGTCCCTTCGATACACTTACATAATATCCCAGCAGCTGCAGCGGCACAACCGCTAAGCTCGGTGTGAAGTGCTCGTCAGTCTTCGGTATATAGACTGCGAAATCGACGGTGTCTTCAATATTGTAGTTGCCTGCAGTTGTGAGTCCCATGAGGTAAGCGCCGCGGCATTTTACTTCTACCATGTTGCTGATCATCTTCTCATATAGGGCTTCCTGGGTCAGGATGCTGACTACGAGGATACCATCCTCAATCAGGCTGATGGTTCCGTGTTTTAATTCTCCAGCTGCATATGCTTCGGAATGGATGTAGCTGATCTCTTTTAATTTCAGGCTGCCTTCCATGCTGACTGCGTAATCGATGCCGCGGCCGATGAAGAACACGTCTTTTGCATTGGCATATTTCGCTGCGAACCACTGGATGCGTTCTTTGTCATTTTCGAGCAGCTTCGCAATCTGATCCGGCAGTTCCTGCAGGGCTGCAAGGAGTTCTTCATATTTTTCTTCTGTGATCGTACCGCGCACATGGGCAAACTGCACGCCCAGAAGATATCCGGCAACCAGCTGTGTGCTATATGCCTTGGTGGTCGCCACCGCAATCTCCGGACCTGCCAATGTGTAGAAAATATGATCTGCCTCACGCGCAATCGTGGAACCTACCACATTGACAATCGCCATCGTAGGAACGCCCTGGCTCTTTGCCAGACGCAGGGCTGCCAGGCTGTCGGCTGTCTCGCCCGACTGGCTGATGATGATAACCAGACTGTTCTCTTCCAGAATCGGGTTCCGGTAACGGAACTCGGAAGCCAGCTCGACGCGGACCGGAATACGCGCCAGATCTTCGATCACATACTGAGCTGCCACGCCTGCATGGTAAGCAGAACCACACGCTACGATATAAATACGCTTTAACGAACGAATGACATCATCGGAAAGTCCCGCCTCGGTCAGGTCAATATGACCATCGCGGATGACTGAATTTAATGTATCCCGAACCGCACGCGGCTGTTCATGGATCTCCTTAATCATGAAATGCTCATAACCTCCCTTTTCAGCAGCTTCTGCATCCCACTCAATCGTCACAAGTTCTTTCTGAATCTCTTCCTGATCAATATTATAGAAAGTAACCTCTCCCTTATGTAAGCGTCCCAATTCCTGGTTGCCGATATAGTATACCTTGCGGGTATATGGAAGCAGGGGCGGAACATCCGACGCGATAAAGGATTCACCCTCGCCTACTCCGATGATCATCGGGTTATCCTGACGGGCTACAAAGATCTCCTCCGGATAATCCTTAAACATAACCGCCAGTGCATACGTGCCACGGATACGCATCATCGCACGCGCCATCGCATCGAGCGGTCCCTCGTTGTATTTCTTATAATAATGATCGATCAGCTTTACAGCCACCTCTGTATCAGTATCTGAATAAAACGTATATCCATTTTTAATCAGTTTTTCGCGAATTTCCTGATAGTTTTCGATAATACCATTGTGAACCGCTACCACGCTGCGGTCATCCGTGCAGTGCGGATGTGCATTGTTCTCAGACGGCTCCCCGTGTGTCGCCCAGCGGGTATGACCGATACCGCAGTTGCCCCGCATTGCGCGTCCATTGTCTGTTTTCTCTGCCAGCGCGCGCAGACGTCCCTTCGCCTTTACAACCTCCGGTACACGTTCTCCGTCTCTGACTGCCAGACCTGCTGAATCGTATCCACGATATTCAAGCTTCTCCAGACCCGCTAATAAGATCGGAGCCGCCTGCTGGTCTCCTGTATATCCTACGATACCACACATACAATTATTCCTCCTTTTTCCAACCAGGCGAGCCGCTGCCATCATACCGCCTCAGACACTCCCGCCTTCGTATCTCTATCTCAAGAATATGATAAATCTATTGATTCTTCAAAATAGAATCTTCTATAAAATATGTCGTTTATCCCTAAATAGCGCCTGACCGGCACCTTCGATATAGACTTTCTTCTCAGTCATGTACATATTCTGTCTCATTATACCAAAAAAGAATCTTCTTGTCAGCATTTGCTGTAATATTTTCGTCAGTCATCATATAGACACATCTCATTTTAAAACCCTCCGCTATAAGCAGTCACATATTTCTTCTGCATATCTACCTGTAAAATAACGATTGTCCACGACAACTATTTTTTATACAGGAGGTTTCATCATGAAAAACGAAACAATGTACTTTAACGATCTTCTTTCCATCTGGCTGGAAAAGCAGAAACAGGCGCGAGCCCTGTCTACCTATGTGAAATACCGGCATCTGGCAGACCGTTATATCTCCCCTTATTTTAGAGCCATCCAGCTTTCAGAGGTCGATCTGCCTATGCTTCAGACATTCCGCAATTCCCTTTTATCCCCGGATTCCCTGCATCCGCTTGGGAACGGAACTATCCGCTGTATTCTTCTGCTCGTCAACTCCATTCTGCGTCTTTCCTATGAAACCGGGCAGACAAACGGCATTCTCTATCTCCCGCCCCGTCTTCCAAAAAAGCGCCCTGAAGTACCTGTTTTTACCCTTCAGGAACAGAAACAGCTCGAACACTATCTAACTGCCCATACAGGAATCTCCGAAGCCGTCATCTATCTGGGACTCTATACAGGGCTGCGGGTTGGAGAACTCTGCGCCCTGCGTTGGGAAAATATTCATTTTTCCGATCGCTATCTCCATGTCCGACACACGGTGCAGCGCCTGACGCGCCTTGACACAACCCATAAATCAGAACTCATTTTATCCGGTCCCAAAAGCATCTCCTCCAACCGTTTGGTTCCCCTGCCCGCTTTCCTTCTGCCGATCCTACAGCCATATTCTCATCCGGAACACCCGGATTATTTTCTGCTGTCACAATCTGCCAGCTTCCCGATGGATCCGCGAACCTTCCAGAATCACTACCAGCGCATTCTATCTCAAGCCGGACTGCGCTATCTGAATTTTCATGCAATCCGGCACACGTTTGCCACCCGCTGTATCACAAATGGCATGGATCCCAAAACGCTCAGCGAAATTCTGGGACACTCCGATTTGAAAGTCACGCTTGAATACTATTTTCATTCCTCTCTGGAATTCAAGAAAGAACAGATCGACCGCCTTACTGCTCTTTCTCCGACCGTCCATACTTCTCTTCCAGATATGCCACATAATATGACGGATTAAAATCTTCCCCCGTCATATCGCGCAGGATCTGACGGCTGTCCTTCAATTTGCCATACTGGTGAATATTTTTCCGCAGATATTCGCGGATTTCTCCCAGGTTTCCAGCCTCCAGTAGTTTTTCTACCGGCAATTCCTTCTTCATCTGGTGATAAATCTGCGCGCCAAAGGCATTTCCTAATGCATAGGACGGAAAATAGCCGATCGATCCCTGTGACCAGTGAATATCCTGCAGTACGCCCTCCCGATCCGTGGACGGGCGTACTCCCAGGTATTCTTCATACTTATCATTCCAGATCTGCGGCAGTTTCTCCACCTCCAGATCCTCCTCAATCAGCATTTTCTCAATTTCATAGCGCACCAGCACATGCAGCGGATAAGAAAGCTCATCCGCTTCCGTCCGGATCAGCCCCGGAACGGTTCTATTAACCGCCGCCAGAAAATTCTCCAGACTCGTCTCCGTCAGCGGGCTTCCAAACATCTGCGCCACTTTTCCATAAATCGGTTTCCAGAATGCATGGCTGCGCCCCACGATATTTTCAAAGAAACGGGACTGGCATTCATGCATTCCCATCGAAGTTCCCTGCCCCACCAGCGTCTGTGTCAGGTCATCCCGGATGCCAAATTCATAGATAGCATGTCCCGTCTCATGCAGCACGGAAAAAATCGAAGAATCAATCCGTTTCTGATAATGCGTCGTGATCCGTACATCATGATTGTGCAGATTCGTCGTAAACGGATGGGCGCTGAGTGCCAGTACTCCCCGGTCAAAATCAAAGCCCTCATATTCTGCTAGGAAACGCGCCGCCTCTGCCTGCGCCGCCTCCGGATAATCTGCAGATAAAAAGGCGTCCGGAACCGTCTTCGAGCGCTCTGCCGATTCTTTCAAAAGCGGCACGATTTTCCCTTTCATCAGCTCAAAAAATGGATCTAACATCTCCATATTAAAACCTTTTTCGTAGGTATCCAGCATCACATCGTAAAGCTTCTGTCCCGGCTTTGCCCGGTACGCCGCAAATTTCTTCTGATAGGAAATAATCTCCTTCAAAACAGGGGCAAATGAAGCAAAATCATTTTTCTCTCGCGCACGCGTCCAGATTCCCGTCGCACGCGCCGTAAGTTCTGCATACGCACGGTATTCCTCCGGCGGAATGCAGGAAAGCCGCTCCTGCTCCTCGGCTGCTTCCCGGAGAATTGCCGACTGCACCTCATCAAATACGCCCGCATTCTCTTTTTCTGCCTTCTGGCAGGCATCCAGCAGCTCCTTAAAACGCATTGACGCCAGAATCTCCTGATACTGCTCCGAAAGTGAACCTATCACCCGCGCGGTATGCTCTGCTGCACCCTTCGGCGCCAGCGTCTCATCATCCCACTCAAACAAAACCATCGACGTCTGAAGCGCCATCGCCCGCTCCAAAAGAGACTGCAGCTCCTCAAACTGTTTTTTTACATTCTGATTCTTCTGTTCTGTCTGTGCCATTTTCCTGCCTCCTGTCTTTTTTTCGTAATTCTATCATCCAAATTCTGTGTATTTTTTAGGTTCCGCTGCACATATGCCTGCATTCTTTTGTAATATGAGCCATTTCCATCTTCATCATACCAGATTTTCTTTCTTCTGTTTCTTATATCTTTCTTATGATTTTTTACAGTTCACACATTGTGCAAACTGTAACAGGATTTTCTCATGATGCCTTATGTGACTTTCCAATCTTGCATAATCATGCAAAACGCGGTATACTAAAACCAGTATAAATCATATGCATAAAGCTGGTTCCCGGCACACGGATATACGCCACGAATCAACTTCCATGCACACACCAGGACAGGAGGGATTGCAGATGATCGAAGCAACGAGCTGCGGCGGTGTGGTTATATTTCGGGGAAAATTACTCGTTCTTTACAAAAACTACCGGAACAAATACGAAGGCTGGGTTCTTCCCAAAGGAACCGTAGAACCGGGCGAAGACTTCAAGCAGACCGCCCTCCGGGAGGTTCATGAGGAGACTGGCGTCGCCGCCTCCATCATCAAGTACATTGGCAAAAGCCAGTACACCTTCAACACCCCTCAGGATACCATCGAAAAGACCGTGCACTGGTATCTGATGATGGCGGACAGCTACTACAGCAAGCCGCAGCGCGAAGAATACTTCGTCGATTCCGGCTACTACAAATTTTACGAAGCCTACCACCTTCTGAAATTTTCCAACGAAAAACAGATCCTGGAAAAAGCCTACAATGAGTATCTGGATCTGAAAAAGGCAAATTTGTGGGGGAATCGGAAATACTTTTAATCACAAGAACAAAGAGGCTGTTGCAAAATCATTATCAAAAATAGATGATTGAGCGGCAGCTTCCATTTCTCTGCAAGCTAATCCGGGTTAAAATTCGCGGTTTTCCTGTTAAAAAAGGCTTTTCGGTAATTTCCTATGAAACAAAAAAACACCCCGTCCGCTGCACAAAGCCAACGAACAGGGTATTAAAAAGGGGAGGATAAGTATTCAAAAATTTCTCTTTTGTGATACTAACAGTATGACCCGTTTCTGTTATTCTATACATATCAATGTTTTTTTATGATTTTTTTCTATTGCCAACTTACGAAAATACCGATTTACACCATTTTTACACCATTTCAGCAACATCAACACGAATCATACCGCTGTCTCCATTTTTTCCATCGCCTCAACTAAACTATCATCCGTTACATGACAATAAAGATTCATTGTTATTTCTATTTTAGAATGCCCTAATATTTTGCTTAGTGTTTTTGGCTGTACACCGTTTTCAACAGCACGGGTGGCAAATGTATGACGAAACGTATGGGACGCAAACTCTTCAAACTCTTCATGTACCTTTTGTATACTCTTGCATATCAATTTTATATTGTTGTCAACTACATGACGGTTTATGGGGCGGTTGTCTTTATTAGTAAAAATCAAGTTTTGAAATGGCTTTTCAGCTATTTTCCCCGATGCAATCAACCGCTGTTTTTGCAACTTTTGGAGTTTTAAAAATTTTATTGCTGTTTTGGTTAATGGAATTTTTCGTTTTCCAGATTTCGTTTTCGTATCATGAAACTCATATCCAAACTTACCGTTTTTATTATAATAGCACAGCGTATGATTTACATAAATCATATTCTTTTCAAAGTCAATATCTTGCCACTGTAAAGCGCACAGCTCTCCCAGACGCATTCCTGTTTCAAGAGCAACCGCATACATATTATAATAATTTGATTTTTGAGCTTCTTCTAAAAAACACTCTGTTTCTTTTTTGGTTAAAACCCTCCGTTCTTTCTTTTCCTCTTTTGTAATCACAGTATTTAATTGTTTTGCTACATTTTTAACAAGTAAATCCGAATCTACCGCTTTATCCATTATATCGCACAGAAGACCTTTTGTAGTTTTTCTGGCATTATCAGAGCATAATCCATTCAATGCCCTTTGCATAATAACCAGATTCAAACTGGTTAATTTTCTCCATCCCAGTTCATTCTTCACTCGATTATAGGATGTTCCATAGCATTCTTTCGTTGTTTCTCTGCAATTCTTCTTACAAGTGTCCAGCCAAATATCAAACCACTCATCCAGTGTCACATCTTTTGACACTACATTTAATTTCTTCTCATCTTCTGCTTGTGCGTCACGAAGTTTCTGAAGAACTTCCTTATATTTCTTGGCATATATCGTTTGTCTCTTTCCAAAACGATTAACAAATCTAGCCTGATATGTACCATCTTGACGTTGACTAATGCCTTGACCTAATTCTTTCCCCTTTAATGATTTTCCCATTCTGTCTCCTTTCAATTTAAAATGGGGAAAGAATCCATATTTAGGATTTTCCCCATCATCTTACCATCTTTTGTGATAATTTTCAATTTATCTCTGCTACCAAAACAGATTACTCAATCTGATTCAATAACCACTCATCCAATTTCTTTTTATGTGCATATAAGCGATTTCCAATACGAAGAGTAAATTTATTCCGTGGATTTCCCAGCAATTCCCTAGCCTTTGTCTGTCCAATTCCTAGATAAGCACACATTTCCTTAACATTTAATAACGCTTTATTCTCATCTACATATACTGTATCTATACCCATCATAACTTCTCCTTACATCTACCCAACATAACAGGACAGAAGTATTTCTCCACTCCTGCCCTGTTACAATTACTGTTTTCTTATACCTAGTAAATTATCCATTAGCCCATTCTGATAATTTTCATCTCTGCCATAAGCCCCTCTTATAGACTCAATCAGTGAGCATGGCTTCTTTTCTACTTTTTCTTCTGGCTTCTGTTCTTCATCCAGCGTCACTCTTCTCATGAACACAATCTCATCTGGCTTGACATATTCATACGATCTGCTCCACTTGCCCGAAGAAGTATCAATTACAACCATGATTGCTTTCTCGCCGTCCTCTTCTTCTGGTATTAACCCTATCTCAATGATTGTTCCAAGACATTCCCTGTCCTCTGTTCCGCAATAGACAATATCGCCCTTGCAGAAACGCTCTGTCATATTATTTTCTGTATATTCCATACATGGAATCATTTCAATTTTACCCATGATTTTTTCCTCCTATATAAATAAGGTGGCAGGAATCCCCACCACCAATCAACTAAAATTTAAACTTTGATCGTTGCTGTGCCATTGTAAGACTAAGATTTTCATATAATGCTTTTGCGAATCCATCTGGATCTTGTACATTTTGAAGTACAATTTTATCAATCGGTGCATTCACAGTGTAGGACGTATTATTGACCTGTGTACCGCTCTTGGACATAGCTTCTATGCCCTTCTTCAATCCATCTGTGTAGGCTTGTCCATATCCTTTATCCACATTTGAAATCAGTCTATGACGCTGTTCTTCATTGATAACCTGTTCGCCAGCTTTAAGAATATATGGATACTCTTTAGGATCAAGTTCTTTTAATCCCATAGACTTCATCCATGCTTCTTCACTGTCCTCGGTACTTTTTCCAACAACACCAGCTTCCAAACCACTGTGAGCGATGCCAGCTTTCTTACGATTGATCTCTGCACCGGGTCCATTGTTTTCGTCCTTATTAGACCATGCGCTCTTTCCGGGTCCATCAGATTTACTATGATGTTTCTTTTTGGAACTAGAATCGTCATCCTCATCTTCATCGTCATCATCACGCTCAGATTCTTTTAGTGCTTTCTTAACATCTTTCAGAACGCTCAACATCTCAGATACATCTTTTGTAAGTTGTTGCCAACTGGTAGTCTGTTCTCCAATTAATTTGGAATTTTCTTCATACTGTTTTAAAGAAGTAATGAGATTATCTCCAGATGTTTTCAAATCAGCTTTAATACCAGCAAGAACTTGTTCCGCACTGGAACCAGAAGCACCCGTTACATCTTTGCTGTATTGAAGGACATTCATAAGATTAGCATCAGCAGAAATCAGACCTTTATTAAGTTGATTTAAAAGTATTTGAATCTGTGTCTGTGCTTCATTCGCTGTAATAGTACCAGCCTTATACGCTTCAATATAACTATTCAGAAGATTATAGATTCTCTCTGTAGACTGAATCTGATCCTCATACGCTTTCAGTTGAGAAGCATTCTGTTCATACCGATTCTTAAACACAGTATAAATGTCATTATCATTACCAGATAGAACCTTATCTTTCCAACCAGAACCAAGATAATCAGTAGCAAGAGTAGCATTTTGAGCCTTGGTTACATTCTCGGCAATCTCAGACCACTTATCTTTGATTTTGTCTAAGGCTTCGAGCTGTTCGTCAACCTTATCATTGTAATCATCTAACTGGTCGTTTAGTGCATCTAACTGTTCTTGGAGATCATTTTTGGTTTTAGAATATTGAGCATCTTGATATGCTTTCTGTGCTTCACGAATTTTGTCAGCGTCAGTAACATAAATTTCCTCGCCATTTCTTATGATTTTTTGCGTCTTTTGTGTATTGGCGATCTGTAAATCATATAATGACTGCTCTAGCTGATTCTGAAGCTGTAGTTTCGTGTTCTGCTTATCCAACAGATCAATCTTATCTTGAATAGCGTCTTTCTGTTTCTCAATGTTTTTCTGGAACTCTTTCTGCTGATCTTGAATGGCTTTTGTCTCATCGTCAATAGCACCTGTAACAGCACTAATGACGGTTGTATAATCATCCTGTAAAGAAGATAGAGCATCTTTGACTGTATTCAAATCAGAAGAATAATTGCTAATCTTAGTCAATGGGAGTTGGAGTAATTCTTCATTCCACTTTTTCAGATTTTGAATCATACTGGACATTTCGCCATTGACGTTCTGAAGCTGACTGTATAACTCGTTCCAGTTATCAGAACCAACATCGTAAGTATCCATAACATCTTTAATAATTCCAGCCTGTTCTTTATACTCACTGATGATGGTAGAACCATTCTTGATAAGTTCTTGGTAATAATCTGCTGTAAGAGCAGTACCAGATGCTTCTAATTCAGAACCCCAGTTCTGAATAGCAGTAGAAATATCCTTATACATATTAATGACGGTTGTCATATTTGTAATAGGCATTTCTTTTAATTGCTTATTGTATTCTGCCTGTTGTTTTTCTAGATCAAGAAGCTCTCCTTCTGCGTCAGAAATACTCTTTGTCAGTTCATACCATTCTTCATCCCCGACTTCCAGACCTTCATCCATAGCCGCATCCAGCTTTTTCTTGCGAGATTTAATGACTGATTTGGTATTACTGATCTGTGTTCTGGTATTGCCGATCATCGTCTCATAGGTAGACGCATCGACAATATTTCCACGTGCTTTCAGTAAATCAATCTGCTTCTGAATTAGATCATTGTTACTACTTAGGCGTTCGTTCTCTTTGGTAGCCTGTTCAATGATCTGTTCATAATAATTGCTCTTATCTTCACGAAGTTGTTTCTGAATCTCCTTGGCATTCTTTTGAGAATCAAGATAACTGTCATATGCTTTCATGGCATTTTCGACATTTGTTTTCTGATCCCCTGTCATGGATTCAATATCAATACCACCATTCTCAATCTTATCTCTGAATTCTGGTACTTTGGAAACCAAATCTTCATAAGATTGTTTATAATAATCAAGTGATTGATTTGCTTGATCTAAACGGGATTGATCCACTACCATCAACTGTTGATAAAGGCTCTGTCTGCTTTCCAGTCCATTATTTTCAGAGAGATTCTTTAGCTCTTCCAGACTAACACCAAGTCTATTTGCATAGTCTAAAAGCTCCTGTGCCTCATTTGAATTAGGATCAAATGGAAGCGAGAACAATTCCTGTACACGTTTAATATCTTCTTCTGACAGTCCTGTGTATGCAGTCCATGTATCAGAAATAGCAGTTTTTAATTCTTCGCTCTTACGTTCTAGTAGTTCTGCACTTCTGGAAATCCAGTCGATTGTAGAATTTTCTTTTGGGGCGGAAGATTTATTACCTTTGTTACCTCCACCAGATCCTTTGCTTACACTTGGATTAGTAGATTTTGGTCCCGTATATCCTTTTACAGGAGCGATATCAGCTAGTAAATTTTTCTCAAAACTGGTCGCAGTTTTTTGGATTTGCTCTTCTGCTAAATTGGATATAACACGATTGTATTTTGCACCTTTATGTAATGTCCCATTAGCATTATAATATTTTCCGTCTTTTAAAGTTAATGCATTACCAGTAGCTCTATCAACCATTACAGACTTACTTTTATAACCAGATGCATCCGTTTGCTGTGTTGCGCCAGCTAATGCAGCCATATCTTTTTTCGCAGCGTAATATTGTCTCCATGCATTTATGCTAATTCCTAATTGAGAAACTTCTGCGGCTAAAGCTGAAATATCTCCAGAGGTGTCAATTACACTGTTAATTAATTTTTGAGCAATATAAGCAGCAAAAGCTTGTCTTCCTACCTCCGTCTGTTCTGATTCAGCAGCTAATTGTTGAATTTCTTCCGCTGTAGCATTAGTTAAATCTTGTGCATTCCAAGCAGCTTCGGCATGAGTAGCTGCCAAATTTGCAGATACGATCTCCTCGGAGTTTTGAACCCCCATAAGTTCCAGATACTTAGTTGTTACATTAGCCGTATCATCACTTAATCCATCTAATACATCAGAATTATAAAGAAAAGCAGTAGCAAGATTATCAAATGCCTCCTGACAGGCTTGAATATTTTTAGGATTTTCAGAAACCGTATTGACAAAATCATTATACTCTGTTGTGAAACCGGAAAAATTTTCTTTGAAATTCTTATTATCAAGAATAGAATAATCAAATACATCATCTTTCTTCTTGATAGAAGTCATAACCTTATCAAGCTCTTCGAATCCCTCTGACAGACTATTGATTTGAGAAATCATTTCTGACTTAGTAAATGGTGCGCTTACATTGCCCTGTTCTTTTTCCGCTTGAACCAATGAATAGATATGGTCGCACGTTTCTTTGGCTGTCTTACCCGTGGCATCCAATAACTGACGATAGCGTTCGTTATTAGATAAGGTAGATTCATCCAGTGTGCCAGCACTCGCCATCTTTTCCAATTCTTCTTTTTGGGATCGGAAAGAATCACTATCCCATACAGATTTGAACCCTTCTTCTGGTGATACTCCACCAAATAACTGCTGAAATAGCGTAGATATTTCTTTCAAAATACCCAGTAATTCCTTATCTTTTTCTACATCCAGACTACCATCAAACTTCTGAAAATCGGTCATGGTATCACTTAGGGTAGATTTAAGAGTAGAAAGCTGGTCTTTCACATACTTGGAATGCATCTCCAAATCGGTATAGGCATCCATATTCATATAATCTTTCGGATGCTCTGTCTGGAAATCAAGAATCTCCTGTTCTACCTGCTTTTGTTCTTCCAATAAGGATTTATAATCTTCAAGCTGTTGTTTCGCAACGTCTAATTGTGAACCAGAATAAACATCTTCTTTTGCCGTTCCGTATCTCTCGTTTCCAGCTTCAACCTGTGTTTCATCCCATCCTGTATAACGGGTCATACCTTTTGGCTTGGAATTGAAATAATTGACCGCCTTATCATGTGCATCATCTTCCGCGATATTCAATAATGCTTTCTTATTCCGAAGCTCCCGTTCCAATTCCTCATTGGTTTCTTTCAGACGATCTAGTTCTTCCTGCTCCGTGAAAGACAGATGATCCTTACTATTTAATTCATCAATCCGTGAACCTGTTGTTTTCAGCTCATCATTGATAGACTCTACATCTGATTTCAATTCCTCATACTCATCGGATGCTTCTTCTGCCGCATTCTTCAGATTTTCGCTTCTATTGGCAACTGCATCATACGCAGCACCAATCGCCCAGATCGCCGCAGAAATAGCCGCTGTCAGTCCCATATTTAGAGCCATATTTAGAGCCACTGTCTGTAATTTTAGTTTAAGACTTGCCGCCGCTGTCATATTCAGTGCATTGGTATATCCTTCCATACCGGCTTCTGTGCCTTTCAGACTGGAAAGATATTTCTTCATGTCCATATCATCGGTCAACTTATTGATCGCTTCTTGATTGACGCACTGTTTCTGAACAAGCATATTATAATTGGAAATAACAGATTGAGCATTAGCTATTGGTTCTTTGACTTTAGATGTGAAAATACCACCAAATTTCTCTCCTGCCGCTGATGCCTGTTGCATTTCCTCCATTGTCTTACCAAGGAATGTAATTTCAGAACCATTGTTATCAAATGCCCCCAGATTGGTACCTTTTAATGCCGCACCGCCTGTAATTGCTCCTGTGGCAACGGATAACAGACCCAGCTTGTCAATCAACGCAGAAATTACATCCAAGAATCCAGATGCCGCATCTGTCGCACCTTTAAGGAACTCACTATTTGCAATCACAGATGCCAGATGTTCATAGGAGGCAGTCAGAGAATTGATATGTGCTTGGACAGTATCGGTATAAGCAGAAAACTTCTCCAGTGCTTCATCACTGGAATTTGCTGATACCTGTGTAAGTTTCTGCACCTTGTCCCAGTTAGAAAGAAGGACTGCACCTTTATTCTGCTGATATGTACCGAACATTGCGGTATTGACAGCGTTTCTCTCCACATCATTCAATGAGGAATATTTTTCTGCCACATCCTGTAGTACATCCCCAAGATCACGATAATCAGTGAGGTTATCACGAATCTTCACACCGATTTTCCCAAGGACAGATTCTACATTTGACAGATCCTCTCCTGTCTCATAGTCCACAAATTTATTTGCTTTGATTTGGGAATACCTCGCAACAATGGATTTAACCGCATTACCGATTTCTTCATCCCCTGATTGCGTAACGTCTTTCAGTGTTGCAATAATTCCGATAAGTTGATCCAGTGATATTCCTGCCAGACTTGCAGACGTAGCAGTTCTACTCATTGACTCTGCCAGTCCTCCTGCATCGGAAGCTGATTCGAGGTCTACTGCACTTAGCTTTGAAACAACCGCTAATGCAGATTCAGCAGACATTTTATAACCGTTCAAAACAGCGGTCAAATCTTCCGTAGCATCGGACGCGTCAATCATACCGATTTTAGAGAGAATCATAGAATCCTTGATAAGAATATTTGCTTCTTCAATACTTTTACCCTGTCTCAGCCAAGCATCCGCACCTTCTGCAATCTGTGTTGTGGTAGAACCTAGTTCTTTCGCCATCTGATTGTATGTATCAATCAGTCCTTTTGTCTCTTCTCTGGTCTGACCTGTCGCAACCTGCAAATTAAACAGAGCATCGTCAATATTCCTTGCAGTACCAACCATTTGTTTGAATGTCTGGAACGCCGCAGTCAGTGACATAACACTCGTTACCGCGCTTTGAAATTCGCATTTCATTTGTTGTGCCGCTTTAGAGCCTGTAAGACCCATTTGCTTTGCTTCTGCTTGAATAGACTGAAATTCTGCCTTTAAATGGGTAAACTCTGTAGAATCGGCGCTGGATAGCTTAGATTTAAGGTCTGAAAGCCTATCAGAGAACGCTTTTGCAGCAGCCGTGTTCTGGTTCATCCAAGTATTAACTTTGGTTTCAAACAGATTCTTGCTGTCCTGTAATTTTGATGCAGATGAAGAATTTTTCTGCTCCTGTGTAAGCTGTTTGTATCGCTGTGTTGTCTTATTGAGCTGTTCTGACAACTGATTGTACAGGGCAATCTTTTGTGTCGGATCATCTGTCTTGTTGATTTGAGCCAGCAGAGAACGAATAGATGCAAAGGATTGTACCGTATCATTCGGCATCTTAAATTTAGCACCTTGGAATTTAGACTCAAGATAATCAAGATCCGCCGGAAGTTCTTTTAAATATTGATCTAGCTTCTTTGCCGCTCCTGTATTAGATAAGGAAGAATTAAATTGTTTCGCCTGTTCTGTAGCTTGCTGGAACTTGGCAATCATCTCATCCAGAGAACTTCTATCCGTGATATTTATAAAGTCAATACCATCGACTAATGCTTTGAATGGATTGCTGGCAGAATCGCCCGTCAGAAAACTTTGATATGTATGCTTCAGAGATTCTAATTTGGTCTGGAACTCGGCGGCTTTTAATGCCACATCCGAAAATTCTTTCCACGATTTATCAATCAGAGAACCACCGGAATACGCATACTGCCCCATCGAATTTAGGGAAAAGTTATATTTTTCAATCTCTCCCTGTCCTTTATTAAGGGTAGCTGTGAATCTGGTTACTTCCTCATCAGCATTCTTGAAAAACTTTAAATCAATGTCTTTATCCTCAATTCCGGCAATAGACTTGAAATACGTTGTCACATCTTTTGTGAGATCTTCTATATTCCCATTATCAAAAGAAACACCAATATTCAGAAGTGATTTCTTGATATTCTGTGCTGACTGTGCTACTTCCGCTTCAATCTGTGGTAGCTGTGCTTTGATTTGTGAACGCAGTGTTCCTAAATCAGAAATCAATGTATCCCACACATTACCCTCAAATTCCGTCATATTGGATGGCTCTATTTTTGTCATTTTAGATAAATCTACAGGTTCTAAACGATCGATATCTGCCCGGTATGCTTTGACTGCATTCACAATCTCCCGGAATTGCTCTGTCGGATCTGCCGTACCAGAAAAATGTTCCTTAAATTTATCGGATAACTCTTGATAGATACTGTCTAATTCAGTACCGCTCTTGGTGGTAAATGTTTTAGCAGATACCATTCTCATAGAGTTCCAGTCTTTTCCTAAATCCTGTCGCACAATATCTGGAATCTTGATTTTACTGATACCCTTGAAATACTTGTAAAACTCATCATAAATTCCCATTCTGGACTGTATGATATTTGCATTATTTATAATGACGTTTCCCAACTTATCAAGAGTAGAAATAAACTGTGGATTTTCTGAACCAGATTTAACCTCTCCCAGCGTCATATCATACAACTGACTCATAGTTGTTTTAATCTGTCTCTGTGCTTCCTTGGACTTGATATTATACGCATTGATAAGGTTCGTAGCAAGGTTATCGCCCATCTTCTTACCAATGACCGCCGTTTCGTTCATATTTCCAATCTTGCTAAGACTTTTCTTTAATTCCTCATCGAGGATTTCTGCTTTTAAAGATATTTTTATTCCGGCTGAATCTAACCGTTTTTGAACAGATGCTATATCTGTTTTAATCTGTTGGACTGATTGATCGATATTCAAACCAGCCGATAATTCAATATCAACATTACTCATTTTTACCATCCTTTCTACTGTATCAGTATTCTTTATTTATTTTTACGTTAAATGGATTCTGAACGCTTCTCCTATAATCGTCCACCGCTTTTTCTATAAAATGGGTTGCTTTCCTGTACCCGAAATACGGAACATCTTTAAATTTGCCGGAAGTTTGCCATCCCTCATTTAAAAGAACAGCGGTATTTACATCTTTTCCATCCAGTCCCGTATGCCATGCACCATCATCAAAACCAACACAGATTGATAGCGATACTCCTGTGGATGATACCTTGACAAATAACCGATCATCAATGTATACAGAATTGTATAGTTCGTATGTCCTCTGATATATTTTCGGATTGTATGAATCATAGGCAGCATCTAATTGACGCATGATACAATCTGATAAAATACGAGCGTGTTTCTGTAATTCTGATTTAACCGTGATTCCATTGGAAGTTTTTAACTTAGATATGTTCAGATTTTTTAATTGTGATTTTAGATTTGACATTCTTTCTTTTCCTTGAAAAATTCCACATGATAAAACTCTTTTATTTCTTCTAAAGTATAGTCATATCGTTCCTTGGTGGAATTTGATTTTTGAAGATATGCAGTCTTGAATACCACTGCTACAACTGTATATAAAATGTTATTGTATTTAATTATGTTTCCTCGGTTTAATTCCATTTGATCTTATTTAATTCCTTTCGTTCCTGTTATTCCTTTTATTCCTTGTTTTGGGGTATTAAAAAAGCGTTACCCTGTTTTAGGGTAACGCCTGTTCTGCAACTGTCTTAGAAAACACACCTTTATCCAGAAAATCCTTCATGTCCTCTGTAAGATTACGTTCTATGGAAAGAGCGCGTTGAAGATTTCGTTCGGAAGTTCCTAATTGTCTCGAAATTTCTAAAAGAGTTAATTTCTTCAAAGCGCCATTATGGCACTCTGATTTTCTATCTCCACCACGCCCATATCCACATAATCTTACATACTCATCAGCGACTTTTCTCTGTTTTCTATCGTCATTTTTACTTCTGCCAAAATTGGCTGCAAGAAGAACTTTGAGTTTTTGAATATTAAAAAATCAGCTACCGTTATTTGATAGCTGATTAGAATAATTTCTATTGTTCCTGTAACTCGACTATATATTTCTTTTTATTTTTAACCATTTTATTGCTTTTTTCATCAATTATTTCATCAATAACTGCAAGTACATATTTTCTCCATTTAATTACGGGAGTAAAACTATAATGCTTAACCATGCTCCAAACAGCAGCCACTCCCACAATCATCAAATATATTAACCACATTATAGATAATTCGCCTATTTCCGCACTCTTCAATTTGTCAGATATATTAGTTAATGTCGTTACCGCCAATGTCACAGCAGCCAGAAAAAAACTATTTATTGCAATTTTATTTGAAGTATAGTTCCATATATCATCTGCTTCAGCCTCTACTTTTATTTGAAACAGATCATCTACATTTTCATACTTTCTCAATATTCTCCGAACATAATCCAAATTATTTTCCTTTGGTTGTGGTGTATTTTCATTTAATGTTTTGCATAACACCTCAAAACTATTTCTCCCTTTTTCCATATCTCATCCCCCATTTATTTTAATCAAAGAAAGTATAGCATAATTTATATACAATATCTATATTAAATAAATGTTTTTAATATTTATTTTCGTATAGTCCAGTATCAACCAGTTCTTCTAATTCTGGAATGGCTTTTGCCAATCGCATATAATTACTCATGGTTTGTTTTGTAATACCATATTTTTCCGCAAGTTCTGATTGAGTTGATGGAGTATCTGTTGATTTCAGAGTAAAAATTTTTTCTTCTGATTTTCTATCTCCGCCACTCTGAAGACAGACAATGAAGAACTCAAACAGAAGGTCAATACTGGGTAAGTCCCTTTAGGTACTGCTTATAGAGAAATTAAGACTAGGGTATGTAAAGTGTGTGGAAAAGAAAAGAAGATGATTGATTTTAAAGATTATTGTACATGCGAGATATTGTGGGTGTATGCCGGAAATATAGATAAGATATACTGAACGTATACAGGATATATAAATGGCGTATAGAAAGGTATATACCGGGTATTCTAGGAAATAATTGTTTTTTTCGCACATTTATAATTATTAGTTATATATATCTCGTGTGTTATAAGTGTAGTTCATATGATTTGTTGGATAGATGATGTGTGATGTTATATCGTATTATGTGTGATATGCAGTTATATGGTTACAGTGTTATCGTTTGGTTACAGTGTTACCATGCTGTATTGGGTGGTATGTGTATGGTAGAATTATTATGTGCATAACTATGTATACAGTGTAACCATCCACTTATTTCGATAACACTTTAGCCTGCTAAAGTATCCTTTATCCTTGTCCCGACAAAGGATTTTAAGGTTAAAAAATATACCGGCTTTCAAACAAAACCAGTAAATTCCCCTTGAAATCATTAGTATTTTCCTATCAGTGGTTTTCATAATTCTGTTAAATTCTTGTCAATATCCATCAGATTCACGAAACCTTTCAAATCTCCATATAATACAAGGATTTTTCTTTTGTTCATTTTTATGTAAACTAATTCATTTTTTGAACAAAAGAAATTCAAGAACTAGCCAGATATCCTTTATTCTCAATGCTTTTTCTTGAATTTCTCTAATGATCCGCCCGATAACCCACTCGATAAATAGGTTATTATCCTATACTCTCAAATTTCTCAATATTCCCAATGCTTTTCTATGGATTTAATGGCGATACGCCGGAATTACTGATTCCGAATAAGATATGATTCCAGTCTTTCAAATAGATGTGGGTATAAGTTCATTCTACCATTCTTAAACTGTGATAAAATATTCTGGTTGATATTGGTTTGCTTGGCAATCCAACCTTGCTTTTCGCGCTGTAAACGCTCTTTATATAATTCTCTTAATTCTTCCTGTGTCATAAAATATCTCTCCCTAAATTTATTTTATTTATTATCTTGTTAAAAAAATATTCTATATAAATTTTTATATAAAAAAGGTATACTTTTACTGTTATGGTTTTCGATTTGCAACGTTATATAGTGAGATGTAAACAGCATGGCTATACCAGACCACGATTTATCATGGGAAAAGCATATTAAGCTCGATGTACACCGTAGATAGCGTGTTTGAAGCACTACCCACGGCGGAATATGATAAAAAGTATATCCTACTTAGCTTACGTTCTGTTCAGATATACTTCAATCTTCTTCATAAGGGATTTTTCATTTAACTATATTCCTCTATAAAAATTTATATATAAAATAAAATTTTTATGTTATTTTTGTCTATTTTTTTATAAAGCAATTTAATAACTCATCTTTATATTTCCGATAAATGAATAACAGCATTATATTTCTAATGGCTGAATACTCGCTACCCAAAGATAATTTTACCAGATAATAAATTTGTTCTTGATCCAATCCCTTTGTAGCATCATTCATAAACTTATCTTCAAGATATTGTCTCTGACGGGAATAATTTTTGCTATCCTTATCTTCTATATTATTATTTAGATTTTTTATATCTGCCGTGTATTGTTTAGCACACTCGATAAATTTATCTGCTTTGTACCGATTCTTCGGAGTAGCATTTTTAACCTCATCTGTTGTCAACCGATAAATCGGAATAACATATGTCCTAGCCTTATATGACTTTGTTTTCTCATCAATGAGTTTTGCCATAATATCCATAGGACAATTTATAAATCCAACTTCTTCTGGCTTGAACTTTTTATTATTCCGTTCTTTCTTGGTTTCAGCATAGAATGTCGGGTACTTTATTACTTTTTCTTTATTGGGTTTATTCTCGTCTGGCTTGTTCTCATCAGCATTATTTTTCTTAGCATTATTCCCTTCATTATTCTTTTCAATGCTATTATTGGTGTTCTTATTATCCGTTTTATCCTTATCACGTCTCATACAGTCCAACCATTTGATACGCTGAATTTCATTCTTCACATTGATAATGAACTCCTTCTTCGCCAGATCGATACTAATCTGACCCAACACTGACAAAATGATGATGTTATCTTTTAGTTCCTTGGACTTATTTTCATCCTTCGTTCCATTCTCAAAATAATAACTCAACGCCAACTGTGCAATATCAGTTGAGATTCCAATAGAAGCCTGTGCCGCTGAAATCTTATTGTCCATTCTGGCATAATCTTCCATCTTCAAATGATATGCTGTCTTTCCGTCTCCTGTCTCTGTTACCTCTTCAACCGTATTGATGATAGTTGGATATTCCTTATACGCCTTTGCTGATAACGCCGCTATATCCGGCTGATCCGTAACCAGAACAAAGTCAGAATCTACATCGTGTCCAGACAGTCTTGGTTGTGTATCAGTTCCAATGGCATTAAACACAATCACGTTATCTCCGATGTTAGGAAAATACTTCTGCAATGGTTTAGAATATGTGTTCCACAGATGAATAATGTTATTTGGTGCATTATGAGGACTACGAAACGCCGCCAGACTTGCTCCATCCTTGAATCTGGTTGTGTAACACTGTACGCCATCTTCTACAATGCTGAAGCATCCCTCTTTCAATGGTTCTGGATCACCAACCGCATATCTCAATAAAGCAACCGGATTGTCCATAATCGTCAGATTATCTCCCGATTGATATAATCTCCCCTGTCGGAGTTCTGACTTCAAATCTGTACAATCCCTGTCTTTCTTTTTCTTATACAGATTACTATATACGAACCGATAATCCCTTTTGACAAGTTCAATCAGAAGTTCATTGATATTGAAGTTGGAACTTTTTGCTTTCAGATATTCCAGATACTTTTTATCATTCTTCAGCGAATAATAAAAATCAACAGACGGTTGCACAATCCGCTCCAACACCTCTGTATCTGTACATGGTAGGGAATTATTCATCTGATAGGTTGTCAACTGCATATCTCCCCATCTGCTAGAATGCGCTGTCTTGACGATGGAGAAATAATAATCATAGTCTTTCATGATCTTAGCATACTTCTTATACGCCTTTTCTTTCGTTCCACCCATCAGATCAATAAACTTCAACCATTTGAGCGATTTATCCGTGACAATCACTTTAACATCACACAGCCGCCGTTCATTACCAAACATATCCTTTACAGCATATGTACTGTAATCAAGTCCATGCTCCTTGCAGTAATCTTTAAAGAACCTCTGCAACTGACCTCTGAATAAGCAGGACTTGAAGAAATGCGACCGACAGTAAATGAATCCATCCATACCGACCGGAAACTCTGCATCATCAATCAATCCCATGCCATCCCACAGAACATTTTTGATTCTGGCTTTCGTATGCTCTACCGAACAAATGTATTTCTTCGGTTCTTCTTTCTTCTCCTCCTGTTCCTGTGTTCCTTTATTTTTTGTTCCCTTGCCCTGTTCTCCTGTTTCCTCATCATCTTTCTTCTCTGGTGGTTTTTCTTTAGCACTGACAATGGCTGCTGCCATCGGCTCGGACTCTACTTCTATATCTTTCAGAATGAGTATATTATCAAGCGGAATCTGAATATATCCATATGCCGTAGCTGTTGTTAAGGTCTGGTATGCTGACAGTCCCACAATGTTAAATACTGTATCGGGATTCTTCAATGCTTTCTTCTGCATTTCCTTAAACAGTCCCATTGTCAGATACTTTATTGCTGTATCATACAAGCTGTCTCTAATGAAAATACACTCTCCGTTCTTTGCTTTCCCCGGAGAACGCATGAGCATCTTATATCTGACGGTGGTACTATCAACTACTTCTCCGGCTTTATTGGTCTTATCATAAGAAAATTCGAACCCTTTTTTATAAAATAACTCACGTAGTTCATTTGCTGTCTTAGTCTCTGATTTTTCATCCTTCCCAACTCTATACTTCACATTGTAATTAAACTTCAGCACGATAAAGTCATGACAATGATCGAACTTGGTTCTGGTGATCCTCTTCTTCATGAATCTAAGAAACAGACTATCATTGATTACCGCCCGGCGCTGTGTTACTTTTTCGAATTTATACCACTTTTCTTTTTCTTCGTCTTTCTTATCTTCTCCGACTTCCTTATTTTCCTTACCTTCCTCGATTTTTTTATCTTTCCCGGCTTCTTCATCTTTTTTCTTTGCCCGGATTGCATACTCGATTTCAGTACCCAGTTCTTTCATCAAAGTGTACATATATAACTGACTCGCTTCAATAGCTGATATATAAATTGGTTTTAATTCTTCTGTGTAATTGATTTTAATATTGATCCTCTCCTTTTAAATTTGGTAACATTTCGTTATTGAGATAGTATATCCGTGGACAAAAAGCACATCTGAATCGTCATAAACCGTTCAAAACGATTCATAGGACAAATTGCTCATGATGATTTTTACAAAGGCTTATTTTCCTGTGAGAATGATTTTAACCCACTATATAGAACACTTTTTTATAACTAACCAGCAATCTCTTTTTGATTAAATTTTTTCAATAAATACTCCCCGGTCTCACACGCTTCTTTATATAGTTTCTCATATAGGTTCCACTTTTTATCAGCTCCGATTGCTAAAAGCATTACTACGAAATTATTGTTTAAATCCGTTTCATCTATTACTTTTGTTATCTCATTTATTTTTTTCATCACTTCCATAGCATTAGTAAACTGATTGTACAATGCCTGTTCTTCATCGTTCATTTTCTTGTACGCATTAGCATCATACTCTTTACATAAATAATGGAATATTGCACTATCATCGCCATTCTTCAATCCTGCAATATAAAGCATATAATGTAATACCTCGTGTCTAATTGTACGTTTGGTACTTTCTTTATCTCTCATACAGCAAAATACATTTATAACATTTTGTTCTTTCATAGTACGAACATTTCCAGTCATATTATAATATGGATCCTTCTTATTATATAAAGCATAATCTATATGAAAAACCATTGGAAGAATGTCTGTTTGGACTATTTTAAAAAAAATATATTTCTTCTTTACTTCTTCTGCAAATTGTTTTGCATACTCCAAATACTCTTCATAACGTTCTCCAAAATCAGCCATTAGATTTTTATGTTCTTCCAATTCATTTTTCAGTTTGAACATTTCATCCATAAGCTGTTTTCGATCTTTTATATATTGAATCCCTTTATATTTTACCGGACTATTTTCAAATACATAATTGCATTCACAATCTCCACCATCCCAAAACGAAACACCTACATTTATATTAATCTGATGCTGACAATTCTCGTCATAACACTCACACCCATGACAGCACGTGTAAATAATATCTTCTCCTGTCTTTTGACATATTTTTCTTGTGACATTAGTTCCCAGTTCATAATAATTATCATCTTCATTATATGATGATCTTACAATCAATTTTATCATGTCAATACATTCTTGTTTTAAGGACATAATCTTATCCTCCTCTTATATATATTCTCCTAAAAGTCAACTCAAAACTCTTACTCATGCTCATGATTTGTGTAACGAAGTGGAACAAATCATTATTGCGTAAGCTCACTTCTTCCACTACTCAATAAAATAATGTCCACTCATAATAATCTCTCTTATCCTATTGCATACCTCTTTAGTTGGAATATTCTTTTCTTTCACATTCTGTAATTCTGTTTTAATGTCATCCAGTGACATACGATATTCTGACATAAGAACATCAATAAAAGGTTTCCTATACTCTATTAGTTCATCAAATTTAGACTTATAGACATTTACTTTTGATGATTCATACTGTTTCTTCTTATAAGCTATATCATTGATTTTCTTCTCATCTTTAGCAACACAATTTAATAAATACTCCCTTGTCAGAACATTTGTACTCAACAACTCTTCCATCTTTAATCTGTAGCTTCTGTCCATGTCATTTCCTTTCTTCTGTAATAGTGGGTGTCTGACGCAGACACAATAATGATTCGTTCCGTTCCTTGCGTCACTACACAAATCATCTGTCTCTTTTTGGATTTTTCCGATTCATTTTATAATTTTGACCCCCCATTTTGAGCGTGAAGCTTATAATAGAGAGTACGCTTAAAAAAGGGGGTCAAAACACTTATGTTCATATTTCTTCTTTTCATTTTTTTTGGGGGGGATTCTCTAATATAATATATTAGGAAAACTCCCTAAAATTTATTATTTAATTTTATAATACCCTTTTTTATCAGTCTGCATATCATCAATTTTTTCTCCCCGATCTTCTAATATAATTATATTAGGGAATAGGGGGGATAATTTCAAAAATCAATCTGCATTAACTTTGTAATATCCTTTTTTGTCTGTTTTATCTGCTTCCAGAATATTTGCTAGAATTTTATTACCACTTTTAGCTTTCTGAAATTGTTTATCATTCAATCCTGTTTCTTTCAACATGGTCTGAATTTTATATTCTGTACCAGATGATAATTTTTCTCTCCAAGCAATAATCTTCTGTGCATTCGTCATTTTCTTTCCTTCCGGTGGTTTTCTATTCTTTATTTTTTCAAGCTGTATTTCTTCTGGTGCATCCTCATACTCAAACTTTACTCCATATGGACTATATCTATTTTCAATCATATGAGACAACTCATTATAAATTGCATCATCTGAATTATAGAAAGTCCATATGTGAACTTTCTCCGTATTCCAATAATTTCGAATTGCAAGACGGAAAATATTCTGTTCAAAATCCGTCAGCATACTTCTTAGCATCACCGATACAATAGCTTCTTTATATTCCTCATTTTGATTTTTAACAAGTTCATCGAAGAACTTCAATGAATCTTTTTCTGACATTTCAGCCAAACTTCTATATACTTCCATATGGCAACCACAATATATAAAGAAATAAGCTAAATTAGGAAATCTATTCATGCCAATATGAGCCATACGATACAGTTCTTTAAAATCATTAAATCCTTTCAAATTTCCAAAATATCCTCTGAATTTAAAATCTTTCTGGAACCGTTTCACTAGACTGCTGTATATCACAATCAGAATATCCTTATGTTCTCCAAAACCTTCTTCCTGTTTCTTCAATAGATACTTTCTGATTGCTTCTACACTTGCTTTGGCATTCTTGCTATTTCTACAGATTGCATTCTTACTGGTAGATACGTTCACATTCGTTATCAATAAATCTAATGGTTTATTGTATTGTTCTCCGTCAATCAGCTCTACATAGTCCAAATCATAACGAGGATCAATATCCGCTGTTGCATCAAAAACAAAGAATTTCTTATCTTCTCCCAGATAAAAATACTCTCTATTATCTATCAGCAACATAAAAGAACGTTCGTAATTTTCGCCTGTTCTTTTTTTAATGCAATTAAAAACTGCTCCTTCCTTTGCTATTTTCTTCAAGCATAAAATATCCTTCAAAAACTGGTTGTATTGATTTGAAAGAGATTCCACATTATCATATATAACCTTGAAGAATAGATCGTCATTGGGTGTAATGCTGGAATAATGTTCATCTTTCCAATAGATAGTAACATTTGAATCTTTCAGCAACTTTTCTTTTTCATCCATCTGATTAAGCAATCTATCCTTGAACACCTTATACTCTCTAATAACAAATGATTTATCTTCAACTTCGTTCGATAACCCTTTGTATAAAGCAGATTCAATTCTGGTTAAATTATCACTATCAATCGTAACGGTTTCAGAGAACTTTGGACATTCATCAAAGATAACAATATTTCTTTTCAATGTTCTACCTTCATATGTAAATGAAAATAATTGCTCTCTAGTTCTGGCACTAAGCATAAAATACCGTTGTGTTGATAATAATACTATAGGGCGATAATGCTGTTTGATAAGCTGTTCTTTGAATGGCTCATCTGACTTTAAGACTATAACATTCTTTTCAAAATCACGGTAATGAATGCTAAATCCAAAATCTTCAAAATACTCTCCCCAGCATTTCTCTGCTTCTTTAATATCCTGTGTAGTATTGGATAATTCTTCCAAACGCTTAATAGAATCAGTTATAACAACCATTCCAAACGGAATATGCCTTTTCTCAAATAAATAGTCTCCTATACAGCAATGCATAAGCGTATGAATCATTGTCGATTTTCCTATACCGCATCTTCCACAAAAACACGAAACTTTAGTTGTGTTCTTCCGATGTACAATATAGTCCAATGCGTTTTGGAAGAAATCCATTTGTTTCTTGTCAAAATCATGTTTTGGAAGATATGTTTTGAAATCTTCCCATGTAATTTCTTCTTCTGTCTCTTTTGTCTTTTTCATGCTTATGCTCTACTTCCTCCTATGCTCTTCCTATTATTATAGGCACACCACCCACAATAGAATGATGTGCCTGTCTTTCGTCCCATATGTAACCAGCATCCTCACTGGTAGAAGAAATCTTATAACCTTTTAAGCTGGAACTGTCCTCTTCAACAGTAGGTTGCGTTATCTCACAGCAACAATATCTCTGTCACTTATATGTTCGCCTTTTTTATTCCAAAGGAACTGCAAAGTGTTCTTTAATCTGCTCTGGTGTCACGCCATCAGAAAGATCCGCCTGTGCATCGGTAGAATTGTCGCACTGACTCATATAACCCATATGAAAATGAACCGTGTTGTCTTTGAACTCATACCGAATATCTACTGCATCAGAGAAGATACCGGATTCCATGAGGAAATCTAAGTTCTCCGTGAACTGCTCTGGCGTGATTGTTCTGGTGTCATTTGAGCCTTTACGTCTTACCTGTACGTTCTGAATCTGAATCAGATGATTCTTGATAGCTGACTGAAGTTTCTGTACTGTTGTCGGTCTATACATAGTTTGTGTTCTCCCTATCCCATCTTTTACATAAATCCCACTGTTACCATATTCCGTTTACTGTCTACATGATCTGCTTCTGGGGACAGATAAAGATTAAAGGCTTTTTTTACGCTAACCGAAAAAAGATCGTCAACATCCTCTGCTTTCTCAATATCATGAATTTCCTT